>Ga0209215_1000019_pt1 | contig 186347 bp, 146 predicted proteins | sample TexAe_OM2H0_M2_FD_187938 | JGI IMG/M metagenome (GOLD analysis project Ga0209215, IMG submission 187938) | Forest soil microbial communities from Davy Crockett National Forest, Groveton, Texas, USA - Texas A ecozone_OM2H0_M2 (SPAdes) (version 2) | ecosystem: Environmental > Terrestrial > Soil... | reverse complement strand
CGTCAGGAAAGGAGTGCTTGTGAGTAGCTACGAACGTGAAAGACCACCGGGCAAGCCGGTGGCCTCCGTCAGGAAAGGAGTGCTTGTGAGTAGCTACGAACGTGAAAGACCACCGGGCAAGCCGGTGGCCTCCGTCAGGAAAGGAGTGCGTGTGAGTAGCTACGAACGTGAAGACCACCGGGCAAGCCGGTGGCCTCCGTCAGGAAAGGAGTGCGTGTGAGTAGCTACGAACGTGAAGACCACCGGACAAGCCGGTGGCCTCCGTCAGGAAAGAGTGCTTGTCTGCTAGGGCCATTGAATAACTTTGCCTTTGGGAGGAGCGGGTTGCGGGCTTGGTGCGATCACTTGTGGCGCGACTGTCGAGGTCGCATTCTTCTTCGGCGCTACCGGCTGATCAGAGTTTGGAACACTTGTCGATCTCGACCTTATACTATCGTTCTTCGCAACACCTTCTGAGTCACGTGATACACCCTCAGTTGGTGTCACACCGACTTCTCCTGTGTCCAAATTCTTTTTGGCTCGATTTCGACTGCCACTTCGTCGATAAACCGGTTGGGTAGTGACCCCATCAATAACACTCGCACTCTCTTGAGGTTGGGTATTTATCTCAGCAGCTGCTGGAGGTGCTGAGGTCTCTGTAGCGGCTGCCGCTGGAGGCGCAGACGTCTCTGTAGCCACAGCGGCGGGCTGTACTATTTGCGACTTTGAAGGAACAGCTGCAGATGTCGAGGGAGGCAGAGGTTTATGATCCATCGACGCCTGTGTCTGTTTCTGTGGAATCGGAGCTCCGGGTTCACGTCGGTCCTTCAAAAACCAGTAAGTCCCCAGTCCAGCTAACAAAAGAAATAACACACCCAGCACCACTGGAACTGCTCCAGACGTAAGTCTGGTAAAGAACGCTGAGCCGGGACTAAACTCTGCCGGTGTCTCATGGACCAGATCCCAAATGTCCGGAGGCTCACTCAGGGTTCGAATCTGTGGCATCGAATTCTGGGGTCGGGTCGCAGCGGTCTCAGGCGTAGACAAATGTAGTAATGGTGCAGATTTGATCACTGGTTGTTCATCCAGTGTCGGGATCTCGTCTAACTCCACACTTCCAGCTTCGTACTCTTGTTCGGACAAATCACTTGCAAACAGTTCAGGTTCCAGAAACGGTGAGACACTAACAGGTGTGACCTGCATATTAGCGTGCCCTTCCAGTTCCTCACTAGTAATCAAAGCCTCAAGAGTTTCTGAAACTAATAGCTCTTCTGACGGCAATAAGTATTCTTCAATCTCGTGACATTCATCAGGTCTTTCATGGACCAGATTCCAAGTCTCCGGAGATTCACTCAGCGTTCGAGTCTGTTGCTCCGAATTCTGTGGTAGCGTCGCAGCGGGCTCAGGCGGAAACGAATCTAATAACCGTACAGGTTTGATCTCCGGATGTTCATCCAATAGCGGGATCTCATCCAACTCCACACTCTCCGGCTCGCAGACTTCACTGCACAAATTACTTGCAACCAGTTCAGGTGAGAAGAGCGCTGAAGCAATAACAGGTGTAGCCGGAAGCTTCGCTTGTTCTTCCACGTCTGCACTCGTAACAGAGTCCGCTAATAAAGATTCTTCTGTGGCGGGATTTGCAATCGTGACCTTTGCACGAGCCTCGCGCAGATAGCGCACTACACCATAGAAAGTACGGGCCTTCGCCCACATTTCTGCAGAGGTGTCGAACCGAGTCGTACAGCTAACATCGGCACCAGCTTCGACCAACAACTTAACTACTTCGCTGTGACCGAAGAATGCTGCCAGGAGTAGCGGCGTGAAGCCATCCGCCCTAACGGCATCGAGATTGGCGCCTCGCTCAATCAACGCCTGCGCCATCCGTGGCCTGCCGAACTCTGCAGCCCGCATTAGTGCGGTCATGCCGTCGATATCACTGGCGTTGATGTCCGCACCTTGAACCAGAACATCCTTGAGTGCTTCCACATTTTCTGTTGCCGCGATGCGCCACATTGTTAGTGTTGCATCACTAGCGCTAAGCGGTACTCTTGCTGGCGCTGACATAAATCCGACCCTTTCTTATTCAACTATTGTTATTCGGTCGCCGGGTTGAATCAACGGGTCGGGCACCTTGCCGGATTCAATATCTTTAAGTTTGTATTTATTAACGACGAGAAAGCCTTTCCCGTCATCTCGGCCAAGCTTAATTTCTCCGGACTTTCCTACCAGTCCTCCGGCCGCAATGATCGCTTGCGTTAACGTCATTCCTCGTCTGAACGTTTTTTCACCGGGTGACTTAACCGGTCCCGCGACATAAAAGTATTGCGTTGCGTTTGGTTGAACTGTAATCACGTCGCCGGGTCGGACCAACAGGTTCATCTTCGCCGACTCGGTGAGATCAATCTCAAACACTTCGCTTGTCTCGTTCCTCACCACTGATACGATTGCCGCTTCAGGAAGCGGTTGTGCATCGGCCACAACAACGTAGAGTGGGATTGCTTCGCGTCTAAGGATCTTGGTCCCGGTTTCTTTCACAAGGCCACTCACGAGGATTGTGTGACTGACATAGTCCCGTACACCAACAGATACCCTGGGATTGCTGCTCAACGCTCGACGTTTCAAATCGGTCTCGATCTTTGCCGCAATTTCATTGACCGTAAGTCCGGAGATCGACAACGGCTCTGCGAGGTTCGGATGTTCAAGTAGTCCGGCTGGTGTGATTGTGAATAGCGTGGACTTAACCTGCGACGCATCGTTCAAACGAATGTCCAGAACATCTCCTGGTCCAACTCGATAGAGAGTTGTCGGGTTTACCTCACTAACCTTGGGTTTGACATCTTCATTTGCGGGAGCTGAAGTCGGCGTCGGAGAAGTGGAGGTTGGTTGAGTCGAAACGTCCGGAATTGGCGTCTCAGTCTTCTTTTCTGCGCTTCGAGACATCACCTGCGCCTGATCGAGACGTGCCCGGGATTCTTTATCCTTCGGATCAAGCGCGAGTGCCTTTTCCAGAATGTCGACAGCTTTATCCCATTGTTCTAGATCGACATAAGCATGACCAAGACTCGCATAAGCGTCAGCGTAGTCGGGATTAAGCTTGAGCGCTCTTTCAAAAGTTTCAGCTGCCTGCCTGAACAATCCGGCGCGTCCGTACTTAACGCCTTGTTTGTAGAGGCGTTTGGATTCGGCGAGTGCCTCGGGAGTTACGACCGTTCGTTCAGAACCTTCCGGCACCAAGTTGGCCTTCTCGGCGTTGCTGGCAAGTGAACGAGGTTCTGGAGGGAGGTTCGCTTGAGCCATCACAGCGAGGCTTTGCGAGCCACAAAAGACGAAGGTGACGCTAAGAAAGAGAGACTTAAACATAGGACCCTCAATGACTTAATTGTCAGTGGAAACCCTGAAAGATCAAGTGTCTGACCGGAAGTCCTGACAACTCGGGGGAAAACTCATCGCAAGGCGTTGCGCAAGCTTCGGGAGACAGTGGAATAGTGTGTGACGTGTTTATACCACTTTTGCTTTTTCAACTCCAGCTTTTCCCGCATCCACGCCAGGCGAGACTCCAACCCACCACTGGCTTTTGCCGCGTGGGAGTCTCAATTTCCATCTGGCATCAAGAGGTTCGAAGGTTTGAGAGAATGAAGAGGATAAGTTTTCACACAGAAAGAGCCTCTGAAGTCGGCACGACACCCCAATCCGATTCAGACTCTTGTTTAAAGCCAGGCGCGTACTCTTGATCGAAGTTTGCGGGTGCAAAAGAAGTTGCTGCCGAAGATTGGGAGAACAGACTGTGCTCGAGAACTTTATTATTCCTGTGTAACCTGTGTAATCTTGTCGCTGATGTCAATGTCAGAGCAACGCCCGACCTGGGTGGAAGTCAACCTCGAAAATCTTGCCGCAAACTTCCGGACTGTAAAAACTGCCGTAGGCCCATACGTACACGTGATGGCGATGATCAAGGCTGACGCCTATGGTCATGGAGCCATCGAGTGTGCTCGGCGGTTATCAGCTGAAGGGACAGACTGGTTTGGTGTGGCGCTACCAGAAGAAGCCCTAGAGTTACGCGATGCCGGTATCACCGAAGCGATCTTGTCTGTAGGAGGATTCTGGGAGGATCAGGCCGCGTTGTGTATCCATAAACGGATCACGCCGGTCGTTTATCGTTTGGACATGATCGATACGTTGAATCGTGAATCACTGGCAGCGGGAGTTGTGAGCAACGTACATGTCAAGGTAGACACAGGAATGGGTCGTCTGGGAGTGCGATGGGATCAATTAAATGATTTTGTCGATCGATTGCCTGAATTTCAAAATATCAGAGTCGACGGGTTGCTAACTCATTTTGCCGCGGCAGACGATTCGTCGTGCCAACCTTTAACGCGCGAGCAGATCAAGCGGTTTGACGAAACGATAAAACTGTTTCGCGAGCGCGGTCATCGCCCAACTCACTTGCATCTGGCGAACTCCGCCGCGATCTTTGGTTATCGTGATTCCTTCGGCAACATGGTTCGACCGGGAGGTGTACTCTACGGACTCTGGCGAGATGTTCTCCCACTAACGGTTTCAAACGTGAATCTAAAGTCCGTGATGTCGCTGTATTCGAGGATAACGCTGTTGAAATGGGTGCCGGCGGGCGAGACTATTGGTTACGGTTGTACTTTCGAGGCATCTAGAAAAAGTTTGATCGCATCCCTTCCGATCGGGTATCACGATGGCTACTTGCGCGGACTTTCGAACCGCTCAAATGTAATTGTCCGGGGCGCTTACGCACCAGTGGTCGGGAGAGTTTCGATGGACGTAACGCTAGTTGATGTGACTGACGTTCCTAACGTGCAATTGCATGACAAGGTGACGCTGCTGGGTACTGACCCGGACAATTCAGGGCTGACGATTTCAGCCGAGGATCTCGCTCGCATTGCCGGCACGATCTCGTACGAAATTACTTGCGGAATCAGTGGGAGAGTACCGAGAATGTATGTCTAGAGGCTCGGAGCGCCCTTGGCCAGTTGGATGGAGAGGAATTAGGATTAGTGCAGAGAAGGACAGTGGCCAGTCGAGGTTCTTCAAAAAGACCTAAGCCGGTGTTGACTCATGGACTGACTCACATCAGTCTGGCAGTCCGCGATCCAGAGATTTCACTTAGATTTTATGAGCAAGTTTTTGGCGTCAAGGAGTATTATCGGGACAATCAAAGTATTCAGGTGATTGGTCCGGGCGAAAAAGACGTACTGGCTTTTGAGAAAAATGCATCGCTTGCGGGTAAGCCTGGCGGGATTTCTCATTTTGGTTTCCGCCTGACGAGCCCTAACGATATTGAAGCCGCAGTTAAATGCGTCGCCTCAGCAGGCGGAGAGATTGTCAAGCAAGGGGAATTCGCTCCCGGACTTCCTTTTGCTTTTGTTAAAGACCCTGATGGTTATGAGATCGAGATTTGGTTTGAATAATAACTAACCCTATCAGCTCGTTGTACGAGCACCAAAATCTTATGCAAAACGAACCTGAGACACTAACAATAAACGTTAACGAGAACGATGCGGTGACAGCGGTGCTTTATCCCGCGCCCAATAAGAATCGAGTGGGCGTTACGGTCATCCTCGGACATGGCGCAGGCGCGAGTCAGCTGAGCGGTTTCATGCAGATTTTCGCAAAGGGCCTTGCTGCCTTAGGTCTAGACGTGATGACTTTCAATTTTATCTACATGGAGCAGAAACGCAGTGTTCCGGATCAGATGGGTAAACTCGAGTCTTGCTACCGTGCAGTAATCGATGCGGCGTTAAAGCACAAGAAGCTAAAAAGAAATCGACTTGTAATTGGTGGAAAGTCGATGGGAGGACGCATAGCATCATTGGTGGCGGCTGCTGCTGCTGATGCTCGTGATGCGCTGGACCGTCACATCTCTGGCCTGGTGTTCCTGGGTTACCCGCTACATCCACCCGGTGCTCCAGAGAAGTTGAGAGTTGAGCATTGGCCCAATATCAAGGTGCCATTGTTGTTTGTTCAAGGCACTCGTGACCCGCTTGGTACCCCAGATGAAATCACACCTTTCATCCAGCAGTTCAAATTGCCGGCTACGATTCACACAATCGAGGGTGGCGACCATTCGTTGAAGGCGCCAAAGAAATTTGGCATCTCACAGAATGAAATCTACGACATGGCAATGGACGAGATTGTTCGCTGGGCTGCTGCGATAGGACTGCGTACACAGCAGTAGCTCGCGCAGCTTCGTCCGCTCTCCTGTCTTTCGCTTTAGTCTGCTTGTAACAAGGCGCGCGCATGTGCACGGACCGCTGCTGCCCGCTAACACTCTAAACTCTACGTAAAGAGTAATCATCTTAGTTTAGGCCACTGGCTTGCCCAGTGGTCCTAACGCTCGCTGCTAATCACTCATCCTTGCCCTTTACTTCTCCGCGCGTAAGCGCGCTGGAAGGAAAAGCGTCGAGTTTATTGGAATATGCGACAACAGCGATCCAGGCAGACGGACCAAGGTCTTGAAACTGCAGGTGGTTTTGAGAACTCCTGGACTCACGCCGAGAATGCCGTTGCTGTGTCTTAGCACTGCTCAGCTAAAACTCTTATGGGCGGCCATAATCTGGCCGCCCTTTTTTGCCTCTCGCAAAAACGAACAACCAGAATCCTACAGCGTGTAAAGGAATTGACTTGAAGGGTCTGAGACTTCACCTATGCATCACCTTCTTCTTAGCGCCTTACTGATTCTTACCCTCTTTGTATTTGGCGTCAGAAAGTATGAGTTTCTTTCGGTCATGCCTTTGGGTCTTTTTCTTCTTGCGTTCGCCGTAGAATCAGGTGCTGGATTTGGCCAAACAAGTCATGCACTCTTCCATTTTGCCTACGACACAAGCTACATTCTGACTGTGCTGGGTTTGCTCTTTCTCGTGCGCTCAATTCTAAAGAAGAGACGGATCGCGGTCGTCTGCAGTGCGGTATGTTTGGCAGCGGTTCCTCTTGCTCAGTTACTTCTTTCGAGCAGATAAGTCTTTTCGCTAGCTTAGTCATGCCGAAAACAAACGATTTCGATACAAGCTTTAATCAGTTAAAAGCTATTCTTGAGCCATACGCCGCAAAGCTCGTCGTGGTGGAAGACTCAAAATTGGGTTACGCGCTCGAGACTCCGCACGTGATGAAGAATAAGCACAGGCTCTACTTCGCAGGCGTAAAAAAGGGCAAGGCGTATGTGAGTTATCATCTGATGGCCGTTTATGCATGCGTCGAGATACGGGAACAGATTTCACCGGAACTAAAAAAACGAATGCAGGGAAAGTCCTGCTTCAACTTTTCCGCCCCCGACGAAAAGTTATTCAAGGAACTCGCAAAGCTCACCCAAGCGGGATTCAAAAAGTTTACAACTAAAGAGTTCTATTCTCAGTTTTAAGGAGTTGAGTAAAAAGTGCCGCGGACTTTTGACTGCCCAAAATGTGGAGCACCGATCAACTACAGTGCTCACCCAGACACGCCTGGTTTCACGGTCAAGTGTAACTATTGCAGTAGCGTAATTGCCGAGCCGTCGATGGGTCGGCCAGCGCAAATCGTGCATCTAAAAATCACTGGACCGAAGTCCCTCAACATCCCCAGGGGATTCTGGATGATGCTGTTGTTGATTCCGCTTATTGGTGTCGGAATCGCCGCTGCAGCAATTGCATTCGGATTCTCAAGTGTGTTTCGCGCAATACCGAAACCGCCTACGCCACCACTGGTCCGCTCAACTCCAACAAAAACCGAACCCAGAGGTGGTCCACAACCGGAGAAAAGCATTGCCACCGTAATGATGAAGTTTGGCAGCAAAGGGATTGGGCCGGGAATGTTTACCGACGCTCGCAGCATAGCTGTTGATGGAGCGGGTAATATTTATGTCGGCGAGTACTCTGGTGGTCGTGTCCAGGTCTTTGATCCTGACGGCAAGTTTGTTACTCAGTGGACTGTCGATCCCAAGATGCCTCTAAGAGGACTGGCAGCGGATCGAAAAGGGACCGTGTTCGTGGTTCAGAGTGGAAGTATTCAAAAACACGAAGGCGCTACGGGAAATCCGATCGGACAACTGAAGTTCGCAGAAGGTTGGGGGTTCGATGATGTAATAACAACTCCCGATGGCGGTCTGATTACAACCTGGCAGAAGAACACAGACGACATTGTTAAGTTCGATCAAAATGGCAATACGGTAAAACGAATTAAAGCCGCGATCAGCTCAGTGACAGGTGACTCCGAGCTCGATATGCGAATAGCCGCAGACGGACTTGGCAACATCTACGCGTTAGGAACTTTCAACAATGCGGTATTTAAGTTTGGACCAGATGGAAAATATCTGAATCGTTTTGGCGGGAGTGGTGATCAGCCAGGCCAGTTTCGTGCGCCAGGAGCCCTTGCGGTCGACGGTAATGGTCGTGTTTTTGTTAGCGATATTCAGGGCATTCAAATGTTTGATTCGAATGGTCGTTACCTGGACACATTCAAGGCTGACGGTTCAAATGCATCGGGGATGGTCTTTAACGACAAGAATGAGCTGTTCGTGGTTGCTCGCGAGAAAGTGATCAAGTTAGCGTTAAAGCAATAAGAACAATGAGTGCAGACAAACCCTTAACGTGGCGCCGAACATTCACCGACGATGACATACGCCTCTTTACTCAAATATCGGGAGATGGGGGCGAGCATCACCTGGTACCGAACGCTGATGGACGTTTGATGGCCCATGGATTGTTGACTGCGACGTTGCCAACCAAGATTGGTGGTGATCTAAACTTTATTGCTAAAGAGTTATGCTTCCGTTTTCATCGTCCCGTGTTTTCCGGTGACACGATCGAATGCGTGGTGACGTTTGCCGAAGCAACACCCGGGGAAGGTTTTACTAGTGTTGTCTCCGAATGGCGCTGCACCAATCAACACGGTAAAGAAGTCATGACTGGACGCGGCAGCGGAATTATCAGGGATAAATAAACTCGAACGCTTGGCCCCTTATGGGATTTGATCTACGGCTCGCGAAAACACAAATCTCCCACACCGGAATCGGACCTTCATTTTCAAGCAAATAGACTAATCATTCGAATCCCACCCACGGGAGAGACCGTGTCAAAAGTCGGACACCACCGGCTTTAGCCGCGTGGAGCATCAACTTTGTGCTATTCGGTGTCACTATTCCATTTGGAGATACCACCGACTTTAGTCGCGTGGAGTTTCACCTTGGACCTAGTACGACTGAAGTAAATGGCAGAAATTGAAACTCCACGCGACTAAAGTCGGTGGTGTCTCCCAAAGAATCTATCAGAGGTTGACTAGCGAAAAATTGAAGGTCCACGCGGCTGAAGCCGGTGGTGTCCGACTTTTGACACAGCCTCGGTAGTTGGTGGATCTCACACTGCCGTGTGGGGAATTTAAGGATCTGAACCACCCAGTCCGCTGCGTAGCCATTTGACTTGTATAACTAGCTTTTGGAAAAGTTAGACAGCCTTGGATGGTGGGAGAGGTACGCGATTCACGCGTACCTCTTAGCTGTGGTGGGCAAGCCTCACAAAACCTGATCGCTAAAGATCATCTACTGCTGCAATACGAAGTTGTAAGAGATAACTCCTGACACCTTCACTGGTTGATCACCGATCTTTGCTGGAGAAAATCTCGCCTGCAGCGCAGCCTTTTGTGCCTCATTTACTAAGAAGACATGACCCGACACGGCTTTCGCAGAGATAACCCGCCCAGTTTCGTCAACCAGGACTTGTACATTCACTACTCCTTGAAGCCTGATTTGCTTCGCAAGCGGCGGATAGATTGGTTTGGGAAGATAAGTCGCAATACTGTTTAGAACTTGAGGACTGCGATAAACCTTCGGCACAACAGGAGCAGGTGTTGGGGCTGGTGGTGGAGGTGGTTCCACGATTTCAACAGCTGGGCCAGTCCCCGTTAAGCCTCTAGATCCGGGACCTCGAGTTCCGCCCGGTACAATCGGATCTTCATTTCCTAACCCCAGTACCGAATCTGCTCTTGCGGCTGGGACTGATGCCGCCACAACGCCGACAAGAGGTGGTGGATTGTTGGGATTGGAAGTGCTGTCCATCAGAACAGTGCGTACCGAGCGCGTCACATTATTCGACGAGTTGGACGCAGATCTAATGGTGTTCCTTGGCTCGGTTGGTGCAGCTTCTTCCGGTGGCAACGGGATGAATGTCAACTCGAGTTCCGTTGACTGGTTTTCGAGGTGCGCGTCGTAAGCGTAAATGCTTACCACTCCGGTGATGACAAAAAGAACTAAATAGGTAGCAGTTGTGAAGAGAAGGAATGACCCGCGACGCTTGAATTCCTTCGCATGCGAACTTGATTCGATCAGGTTATTAAACATCAGTGTCCTCCCAATGGCAGAGACTATCGATTCTCACTGCAACTTTGTGGGCCATAAATGGCTCACCAACTTGAAAATCAGTAGTCCGCTTGTTGCCGGTGCCATCGGGTCGCGGGAACTAACTCCACAATTTAGACACCGTTGTGACCGCTGAGTTCCAGGGTTTTGGAGGTGATGACGAGATTTCAGATCTCAGATCTGAGATCTCAACCGGTCTTGCCATTCAATCGGCGTAACCTTAGGATTGCATCGCTCTCCGACGCCCAAGTTCAAGGAGCAGAAAATGGCGACCAAACAAGCGTTCCAGGAAGTTCTCAACCCTTTCGAAATCGCTAAACAACAGTTCAATCGTGCGGCTGACTACCTCGAACTCGACAACTCCATGCGGCACGTTCTGGAGAACGCCAAACGCCAGCTGATTGTGTCGATTCCGGTGAAAATGGATGGAGGTGACGTTCAGGTATTTGAGGGTTACCGCGTCCAACACAACATTGCTCGAGGGCCAGCAAAAGGAGGGATTCGCTATCATCCGAATGTTTCACTCGATGAAGTAAAAGCATTGGCGTCATGGATGACCTGGAAATGTGCGACGGTGGGAATTCCTTATGGCGGCGGTAAGGGCGGAGTTGTTTGCGATCCGAAGAGCTTGTCAAAGAGTGAACTCGAACGGTTAACACGTCGATATGCGTTTGAGATTGCACCCATCATTGGACCAGATCGCGACATCCCCGCACCAGATGTTTACACAGACGAACAGACCATGGCCTGGATCATGGACACGATTTCCATGGTTCGCGGTCACACTGAACTCGGGGTTGTTACTGGAAAACCGATTTCACTCGGCGGTTCACAGGGACGCGCCGAAGCAACTGCGCGCGGATGTCTCTACGCGTTGCGTGAGGCTTGTCGCGTCAAGGGAATTGATCTGAAGGGCGCTCGTGTTGCGGTCCACGGTTTTGGTAACGCAGGTGCTAACATCGCGAGACTGGTCGCGCTGGATGGAGCACGCGTTGTTGCTGCCTGCGACTCAAAGGCCGGCATCTATTCAGAGAGCGGAATCGACGTAACTGCGGCATTAAAGCACAAGGCTGACACCACTTCGCTTGCGGGTCTACCTGGCACCAAGGAGATTGCGCCTGAAGACATTATCGCGGTCGACTGCGATATTCTGCTGCCGTCAGCTCTCGAAAACGCAATTACTCTAAGTAATGTCGGACAGGTCAAAGCCAAGATCATTGCAGAGTTGGCCAACGGTCCAACCACACCTGGCGCCGATCGAGTATTGGAAAACAGCGACGTGCTATTGATCCCGGATATTCTCGCAAATGCCGGAGGCGTTACCGTCAGTTATTACGAGTGGGTTCAGGATCAGAATTCGTTTTTCTGGACGGAGAAGCAGATAAACGATACGTTGGAGCAAACAATCACGACTGCATTTGATTCAGTGCACAAAACGGCGCAACATTACGGAACTGATTTTAGAACTGGCGCCTACATTCTTGCGGTCGGACGAGTTGTCGAAGCAACTAGTGTCAGAGGGATTTTTCCCTGATTGTCTTAGCTGGCTTCTTGTTAAAACCAAATGATAATTGAGAGATTTCAAATGATATATGACCAATGATTTTTTTATCATCTTGAGAAAGAAACAACATAAGCATGGCTGACAAGATCACAGTCTACGAAAAACCAACCTGTACCAAGTGTCGTGAAATGGATAAGTTTCTGCGCGATAACGGCTATGATTTTAGTAAAGTGAATTACTACATTGAGCCACTTTCCAAAAAGAAACTCACTGACTTGATTCGCAAAATGGGGATAAAACCACGCGAGCTATTACGGAAAACCGAGCCAATCTATCGCGAGTTGGGACTGTCAAAGGATGAGTTTAGCGACGCTCAGTTGATCGACCTCATGATCAAAAACCCCGATTTACTGCAGCGTCCAATTGTGGAACGTGGTGATCGCGCAGTCCTGGGTCGACCCACCGAAAATGTGAAGGAGCTGCTCTGAATGTCCGACATGCTTTAGCTTGTCGAGTAATTAGCAGGCAATTAATCGAAAACTTGAATCTCGCGCGGGGAACGACAAACTAAAGTTTATCGGACATGAATGAAGAAAGCTGAAACAATCTTTACGTGTCAGAGTTGCGGACACCAATCGCGTAAGTGGTTAGGAAAGTGTCCAGAGTGTGGCGAGTGGAATTCGTTGGTTGAAGAACGCTCTCAACCCACTCGCAAAGGAGTAGCTCGCAATGGATTCAAATTGCGCGAAGTGTCGGCTATCGCATTCTCGGACGTCGAATCACAGGACGATGTTCGATTGCCGTCTGGTGTGACCGAGTTTGATCGCGTTCTTGGTGGCGGCATTGTTCCCGGCACGCTGGTCCTAATTGGTGGTGATCCAGGAATTGGTAAGAGTACTCTACTTCTGCAAGTTGCCGATCGACTGAGTGAATCGGGCGCGCTTGTACTTTACGTGTCCGGAGAAGAATCTGAACGCCAAGTCAAACTTCGCGGCGAACGACTCGGAGTCGCCGCAAAGAATGTTTATCTCCTTCCCGAAACAAATCTCGAAAACATATTTCATGAAATTGAACGCGTGAAACCAGGCGCGATCATTGTCGACTCAATCCAGACTGTGTTTTCTGGTGCGATAGACTCCGCACCTGGATCCGTATCGCAGGTAAGGGAAGTAGCGCATCAGTTTCTGGTGCTGGCAAAGAATCACGGCATACCTGTCTTCCTGATTGGCCACATCACCAAAGACGGTTCGATTGCTGGTCCAAAAACATTGGAGCATATTGTCGACACCGTCCTCTATTTCGAGGGCGAGCGACATCACAACCACCGCATCGTGCGAGCGACAAAGAATCGATTTGGTGCAGCCAACGAAGTTGGAGTGTTTGAGATGACTGGCAGTGGTCTGGTTCCAGTGGCGAATCCGTCGCAGATGTTTTTGCAAGAGCGACCACAAAACGTCGCCGGTTCGATCGTAACGGCCTGCATGGAGGGGACACGCCCTTTACTGGTTGAGATTCAGGCGCTAGTTTCGAGCACAAAATACGGGACTGGCAGACGCATGACGCAAGGATTGGATCAGAATCGTGTTTCACTCCTGATAGCCATGTTGGAAAAGCGAGTTGGGTTGCAACTGATCGGTGATGATGTTTTTGTAAACATTGCTGGCGGTCTTGAAGTTGACGAGCCGGCGGCCGATCTAGGCGTAGTGGCTGCGATTGCTTCCAGCTTTAAGAATATGAGTGTCGACCCGCACACCGCGGTGTTTGGTGAAGTCGGTCTAACCGGGGAAGTACGTGGTGCAATGCAGGCGTCCGTGCGTGCCCGAGAGGCACAAGCCCTTGGATTCAAGAAAATTGTAATGCCGGCTTCAAATATATCGGGGCTTGAGCGCTTACTCGGAGTTAGGGTAGTCGGTGTACGTTCAGTGGAAGAAGCGCTGGAAGAATTGTTTTAGTGTCTCACTCGGCTTTGCACAAGAAGTCGAAATCCCACCCACGGAAGTGGGTGGATTGGTTCAGATCCTTTCTGCCAAGAGCTAACCACTCTCCTGCCGCGCGCGAAGCGCGCCGGAGGAAATAGGAGGATCGCTAGTAGAAAGGATCTGAACCATCCACCAACTGCCGTTGGTGGGATTCGGGAGTTCCTGTGCAAAACTGTCTCACTCAATACGTTCGTACGTTTTTACGATTAAGTCATCGTCGAGATCCTTTTCCTCAACAACCTCGAATCCATCCAAGTAGCCTTCAGGCATAAACGCGTCCGCACCTTTCACGGTTAACGGTACTTCGGTGATTAGCCATCTTTGAATGTCACTAAGAAATGTCTTGTAAGTTTCTGCCCCACCGATCACGTAAAGATCTGTAGTCAACGATGCACTGAAAGACAAGACCGACTCTGCGTCGCGGAAGACGAGAAGCGACTCGTGAGGTTCAAGATCCGATTGCCGGCTAAGAACAATATTCATCCGGTTCTTGAGTGGTTTACCCAAACTCAACCAGGTTTTTCGTCCCATCACTACTGCATTCCCGGTAGTTGTTTCCCGAAAGAACTTCATGTCGGCGGAATAGTGCCAGGGAAGTTTTCCACCCTTCCCAATCGCGCCTCGTCTATCAACCGCCGCTATACCTATGATCATTTTGTTCTACTTTCTAGACCGCAACCGGTGCAGCTATCTTTCCGAGTGATTTGTAACCAACCAGGTTCAGATGTTCGTACTTAAATGCCAGCAGGCCATCGAGGCCGCGTAGCTTATTCTCGGGGTCGACGATTTGCAGTTCAGGTAGTGGTAACGGCTCGCGCGACAAAAGTTCGTTTACCTGAGCAAGATGATTATTGTAAATGTGGTAATCACCGAGTGTGTAAACAAAATCCCCCACTTCTAACTCACAGACATGCGCAAGTAAATGAGTCAGAAGAGCGTATGAACTTATGTTGAAGGGAACGCCGAGGAATGCATCAGCAGAACGTTGATAAAGTTGACAGTGAAGCACTCGTCTGCTTTCGACTTTAAATTGAAACAGTGTATGACACGGCGGCAGGTCGACGTTGTCTGCCTGACGTGGATCCCAACCAGTGACGATTAATCGCCGCGAATCAGGATTCGATTGGATCTGTTGGACCAGTCTGGCAATTTGATCCACACCATTTCGTTCTGGGTAGTTTCCACCAAACGAACGCCAAAGGTATCCATAGACTGGTCCAAGATCCCCTGCTTCACGTCCAAATCTCGAGGTATGCTCTTCGTCAGCCCACTCAGCCCAGATATCGACGCCCCGTGCTCTCAGATTCTTCTCACTCGTATCACCAGACAGAAACCAAAATAATTCTTCTGCAACCCAGCGAAAGGGAACCCTTTTGGTTGTAACGATCGGAAACCCAGCCCGCAAATCGAAGCGTGTCTGAAAACCAAAATGAGAGATAGTACCAACGCCAGTGCGATCGTGATGCTCGACGCCATTCTGTAAAATCGACCGAAGGAGATCGTGATATTGTTTCATTATTGGATCCGCTAACAATTTCTGTCGACGCTATAATAGGAAAGGTGGCTTGATGAAACAATACAGACTTTGCTTCCTTGGGTTTGGTAACGTTGGACGCGCGCTCGCCCGACTCTTTGTCGCGAAGTCACGTGAACTTCGCGATAACTACGCAGTGGAATGGAAGATCACTGGCGTCGCGACGCGTCGCATGGGTTGGCTCACGCATGATGAAGGTTTCGACGTAGATGCTTTACTTGCCGGAGACAATAACGGCGATCGTCAATCTGGTATTAACGAATGGTTGGAAAAGGCGAGGCCGGATTTTGTTTTTGAAACGACATCTTTGAATCCTGAGAGTGGTCAACCGGCCATCGATTACATGAAAGCGTCGTTGCGTTCAGGCGCTCATGTAATTACTGCCAACAAGGCGCCGATTGTTTATGCGTACGATGAACTTGCGAATCTTGCGCGAGAAAACGACCGGCATTTTCGTTTTGAATCTACGGTGCTCGATAGCGCACCAGTGTTTTCGCTATTCCGCGAGACGCTGCCGCTCGCAAAAGTAAGAAGCTTGAGCGCGGTTTTCAATTCCACTACCAACGTCATACTGGAGACTATGGAAACAGGTAGAAGTTTTGCTGAAGGGGTCAAGATGGCCCAGGAGCTGGGCGTAGCGGAGACTGATCCGACGCACGACATCGAGGGTTGGGACTCGATTATGAAAATATGTGCCCTCGCCAGGGTAATTCTCAAGACACCGCTAGCTCCATCGGACGTTAGACGCGAAGGGATTCGAGAACTGCAGGTTTCAACTTTGCAGGCTGCACGTTCAGAAGGAAAGCCCTACAAGTTACTCTCGCGCGTAAAACTCAATGAAGATGGGTCTGTATCAGCGTCCGTAAGACCAGAGCAGGTTCCCCTGACTGACCCCCTTGGCAGCGTTCGAGGTACCTCACTGGCTGTTCACTTTGAGCTCGACATGATTCCCGGTCTCACCATCGTTTCTCACCGGCCAAATCTACAGAGTACCGCCTACGGCCTCCTGGCTGACTTTGTGAATACAGTAAGAAAATAGAGGGTTAGGGATGCTCGCAATAAAGTGGCAACATTAAGACAAGCGACTCATCACCAACTATTAATATTCGACCCTAGAATACGTCCCCACAGTAACACTTCCGTAGAACCCGGTTTAATGTGAGTGCGGCAAAAGAACTCGGCAGCTATCCCATCGTAAGTTGTTACCTCAGTATGCAGACGCTCGCGTAGGTTGGGGATCTTGTTCGTCAATAAAGCCCAGTTAGTATCTCGTACTCTCTTCATTTTTGTCGTTCCCGTTTTGAAGAGAGCCTCACCAAAACTTTATGCATCGGTCTACCCTGCAGTCGCTATTGGGATAGCGAAGTATTCCCTTCGTTTCGGATTTGTTGATGCGAAATTCGTTGGGGCTTAGGGCGAGACTACCGCTATGTCGACTCCGAAAAAATCTGACTACTCAAAGGGTCTGCTGATGAAATTCGGCAGAAGCAAATCCAACATGTCTCTCGCACCTTCAGCTTCACACCGCCGGCGGTCGAATCCTGTGCGCGATACAGAGTTGCAAATACTGATCGTCTACGATCGAATTGAAAGTCGCGTTTTATTGGAGAAGACCCTTAGCCGTACTGACATCAAGCGTTTCAACGTCAGACCTGTACCTGCGTCACTGGCCGAGGTCTGTTTCAGCGCGAAACCTCCATATGACATATGCCTGATCGACTCCAGTGAATCGACGTCTTTGATGAATAAGGCAAGGTTATTGGGCTTCAATATTCCGATGATAGTTCTGACTGAAGACCTCGCGACGGAGGTTCTGAAAGCAATACACGGCGGCGCCTCAGATTGCTTGATAGCTTCAGCATTCACGCCAGCCGAGCTGGAGGAATCAATTTGTTCAACGATTGAAAGAGTACGAACCAGAGAACAGAGTGCTGAACACGAACGCCTATATTTGGGTTTAGTAGAAAACTCGGCGGATGTAATTTACGCGATGGATCTTAAGGGAGATTTCGAGTCAATCAATAGAGCAGGCGAACGGGTTACTGGTTATTCGCGGGAAGAGTTCATCGCAATGAACATTAACCAGCTTGTTGCCTACGATTCGATCGATCTGTTTTGGCGTGCCGTGAATGAAATGCTGGAGGACCACAGGACAAGAACTGAGGAGGTAACGATCGTTCATAAGAGCGGACGTCGAACTCAGACCTCCATGGCCATGCATTTGGTTTATCGCGACGGTTCGCCGGTGTCCGTACAAGTTATCGCGCGAGATTCAGAATCAGCCTTCAGCGAGCCAGCTCACCCACACAGTCTATAAGCCGTTCGATTTCTTGTTCGGACGTGTAACAAGAGCATCCGGCGCGCAACAGACCTTCCTCAGCAAGACCCAATCTCTCTACAACCGTAGCCGCGTAGAAGTCTCCATGTGAAAGAAAGAGGCCTTTTTCTGCCAGGCGTTCTGCTGCTGTAGTTGAGTCGAGCCCGGCAATTGTAAATGACAGAGTTGGCGTTCTTGGTTTGTCTGGTTCAGGTCCGTACAGTGTCACTCGCGGGAATGAACTCAGGCCCTGCCAAAGTCGCTCAAATAGCGCGGAATTTCTCGAATGAACTTCCTTATAGACATTCTCCAAACGTTCCCTGCGAGTGCCAGCCGTGCCAAGTGACGCGAGGTAATCGATTGCGGCAGCAGCCCCGACCATTCCTTCCTGATTTTGGGTTCCGGTTTCTGCGTTTTCCGGCGCGTAGTCGGGTGCTGGAACTAATTTGGGGAAGTCGATCGCATCGAATAAGGCTTTCTTACTAAAGAGTACTCCGATGTGTGGACCATAGAATTTATAGGCTGACATCCCGACAAAGTCACAATCGAGCTTCTTTACGTCGATCATTGCATGAGGTGCGAAATGAACGGCGTCGATAAACGCCAGGGCACCGACGTCATGGGCAAGTTCGATAGCTCGCTCAATGTCGTTAATCGTACCCAGTGCATTTGAAGCCCCACCAATTGCGACTACTTTTGTCTTAGGACCAACCACGCGTTCGAGCTCATCGTAGTCAAGCGCGCCTGTCTCAGTATCAAATGGCACGACTCGAATGGTTACACCTTTTTCTTTTACGAGATAGCGCCAGGGATCAACATTCGCATGGTGGTCCAACTCCGTTACAACGATTTCGTCTTGCGGAGTGTAGTTGAGACTCAGTGCGCGTGAAACATGAAAGGTGAGCGTGGTCATGTTGGCCCCGAACGCGATTTCGGTGGGCGACGCATTCAGAAACTCTGCGCAAACAATCCGAGCATTTTCTATGGCAGCGTCTGTTTCAGCGCTCGTAGGGTAGGCCCAGTGCGTATTGGCGTTGTGGTGGTAGAGGTAGTCGCTCATCTGTTCCACCACGTAACGCGGTACCTGGGTACCACCGGGGCCGTCGAAATAAGCGACCGGATAGTTGTTGTGTACTCGTTCGAGTGCCGGGAAATGCTGTCGAATATCGTTGACTGATGCTACTTGGGTTTGGCTCTGACTGGATGTAGTTGACATGTTCGATAGGGTGATTCGGCTCCTTGCATGGCATCATAACAAACTTCAGCGTCCCGGATCTCCGCGTCTCTGCGTCAGGGAGTCAGTAACACAGCGTGGTAGCGCGTGGCTTACCTCAACAAGAGCGCACATGCATGTCAGCGATCCAACCGCTACCGAGACAATGTAAAAACTCAACCTCTCATTCTCCCCAACCTTCAGGTTGGGGATCAGTCCTCCAATGTGAAAATGGCAACCGTTTTAACGGTTTACCCCAATCGCGGCCAAACGAGTGCCCAAGTAAACCGTTAAAACGGTTCTCAGCTTGACGGACATGCCCTTAACCCCAACCTAAAGGTTGGGGAGAATGAGAGGTTGTGTTTTTACACGGTAAGTCTCGGTAAGTGTGCTCGCTGACACAGAGTGCCTACGGACCTTAAACGACACCTCGACAAGAGTCTCAATGACCAGCCACGTGCTTCCGCGCCGTGGTACTGGCCCAGACGCAGAGATGAGGACTTAATCGGAACTTATAACAGGATAGATTTTTTTCTAGTTGTTGACATATCACTCCATCCTGTGCGATAAAAATGACCGCGTTATCTTTGACATCTTTCATCGTGGCGATTTAAGGCAAACTTGCTCCACGTAAAAAACTGCTAAAGAGCCGCTGAGGATTATCCAAAGCCATTATTGGAAAACCCCGCGCACTCTGAGGCGCGGGGTTTTTTCTTTCCCCGCTACACCTCATTCCAGTTGCTTACCGCATTTACCTTCGTCACGAAAAACAATCTGCGAGTTGAAGACCGGGTGTTAACAACTCGAGCAACTGATTTGGAGGTTTGTGATGGGAACTGCAACTAAAGAACTAAGCGATTTAAGGTTACTCAATCCCCAGTACGATTCCAACAATTTCGACACGCTGGCACTTCATGCGGGCGCTACTGCCGATCCAACTACCGGCGCGCTTCTAACCCCAATCTATCAGACCACCACGTACAGGCAGGAAGCTGTCGGAAAGGACAAAGGCTATACCTATAGTCGGTCCGGTAATCCAACCGTGTCAGCACTTGAACTAAGACTAGCTGCTCTTGAAGGAGCCGAGTTCTGCACTTGTTACGGAACTGGTTTATCGGCAACCACGACTCTGTGCCTTGCGCTCTTGCGTGCGGGCGATCACGTCGTCGCCTCGGATGCCGTCTACGGTGGAACCGTCCGACTCTTAAAACAGGTATTAGCCCCGTTTGGGGTGACTTCGGAGTTTGTTGACACTTCGGATCCGGAGAGTCTCAGAAATGCGTTAAGCAAAAAACGAACTCGCTTTGTTTTCATCGAGAGTCCGGCAAACCCAACTCTTAAGTTAACCGATATCAACCTTGCAGCCGATATCGCCCACACTGCAGATGCGCTACTCGTCGTTGACAACACCTTGCTAACACCAGCGCTGCAATTGCCTTTTAATCTTGGAGCTGACGTAGTTCTCCACTCCACCACAAAATTTATCGAAGGTCACAACGCCACTGTCGGTGGAGCCTTGATCACTCGTGACGCTGAGTTGCACGAACGTTTTCTCTTCTCGCGCAATGCAATTGGCGCGATCCAATCACCGTTTACAGCGTGGTTAACGCTTCAGGGAGTCAAAACTCTAGGTCTGCGAATGGCCCAACATTCTGAAAATGCTCTACGCGTCGCACACTTTCTCGAAGGACACAGTCAGGTTGAGAAGATTCTTTATCCCGGACTCGAGTCGTTTCCTCAATACGAACTCGGGCAACGGCAACATACTTCTGGCGGCGCACTCATCGCCTTCGAAGTCAAAGGCGGTGTTGAGGCGGGAATAAAAGTGATGAATCGAGTTCGATTATGTGCATTAGCTGAGAATTTGGGTTCAGCGGAAACACTTATTACTCACCCTGCTTCGATGACTCACGCGGACGTGCCAGCTGACCAACGTAAATCGGCCGGTATTACTGACGGGTTGGTCAGGCTTTCAGTTGGTCTAGAAGATCCGAGAGATTTGATTCGGGATCTGGATCAGGCTTTGAGTTTGGAAAGGAGTGCGTGTCATGCGTAATTCAAATCAAGTTGTCGTGCTCAAGTTTGGTAGTTCGGTGTTGCGAGATGAGAACGATTTGGCAACAGTCGTACATGAGATATACCGGTGGTGGCGTCACGGCAAACCCGTGGTAGCAGTTGTTTCTGCACTTGGTGAGACGACCAACGAATTAACTCGACTCGGTCAAAGCATCAAGGACAATCCAGACAGCGAAGCGTTGGCCCAGCTACTTGCCACTGGCGAAGCCGCGTCGGCAGCACTACTAGGTTTAGCTTTGGATCGAGCTGGCATACCTGCGCGTGTCCTGGATCCTGCCCAAGCCGGACTCGTCACTGCGGGTCCGACACTTGACTCAAATCTGATCGCCATTGATTCGGAGCGGTTGAATCAGGAACTTCGTAACGGAGTGGTTGTGCTTCCAGGTTTTATTGGAAGGAATGAGAATGGCGACACGACTTTGCTTGGTCGTGGGGGATCGGATTTGACTGCTTTGTTCGTAGCTCAGCGCCTTGGTGGCGACTGCATTCTGCTAAAAGATGTAGACGGCTTGTACACAAGCGATCCGGCGGCGACGAAAGCCAGCCGCTTTAATCGCGTCAGTTACGAGACGGCCATTCGTGTCGGTGGACCAGTGGTACAGGCCAAGGCGATTCGTTTCGCGGCAGACCATCGAATTCGTTTCCAAATCACAAGTATAGGCGCAAATGCTTCGACCGAAGTGGGACCTGTTAACGACCAGGTGTCGGTTTCGGAAACGCAGATACCTCCACTACGTGTCGCACTCTTTGGTTGTGGAACAGTTGGGGCTGGAGTTTACCAACGCCTTGCGGCATTTCCTCATCAGTTCGCCGTCGTGGGTGTTGCGACGAGAAGTGCTGAACGTGCTGAGAAAAACCAGATTCCGCCTGAACTAATAACCAACGACCTCAATGAGCTTATCGCAAAGGACTGTGACGTCGTTGTTGAACTAATCGGGGGTACCGACCAGGCTCACCAAGTAATTCAAAAGTCACTCGAGTTGGGACGAAATGTCGTAACTGCTAACAAAGCAGTGCTCTCTAGTCAGGTAGCTAACTGGGAAGAGCTGGCGCTCAAACACGACGCACAACTGCTCTACAGTGCTGCCGTCGGTGGAGTTTTGCCTGCGCTTGAGACAGTGCAAGTTGCAAAAACCAGGGGACCTATACGAAGAATCTTCGGCGTGTTGAATGGAACCAGCAATTTTGTTCTTGAACAGATCGGAGACGGAAAATCGGCAGCGGATGCAATCAAGCTTGCGCAAAGCGAGGGCTACGCTGAAGCTGATCCAAAGTTTGATCTTGATGGTACTGATGCAGCACAAAAATTGAGTCTTCTTGCCCGTTTGGCTTTTGATAGAGATCTCCCCTTCGCAGACATAAGGCGACAATCGATTAAGAATGTTGACGATGCCAGTTTGGCGGCGCGACGCGGACGAGGAAGTGTTAGCCGAGTAGTTGCTCAATGTCTTCAAACCGCGAATGGTCTGGATGCAAGTGTGGAGTTGATCGAATTGGATGAGAGTCATCCGTTATACACGGTTCGTGGGGTGGACAATCGTTTGGTGATCGAATCTGAGACAGGAGAACTGTGGTGTGTCTCAGGACGAGGAGCTGGGAGATGGCCCACGACCGAAGCGGTAATAGCCGATTTATTTGACTTGAGAAGAACCCTCTGGTCCACGAGCACGGTTGAATTAGGAGAGGAGTGTGTCGCATGAGACTTCCAACTCGATGTGTACAACTTGGAACGGGTAAAGATGCGTACGGCGCGATTGTTCCTCCGATTTACCAGACGGCGACTTTTTGTCAGCCTTCGGCCGACGAATTTGGCGAGTTTGATTACACGCGCAGTGGCAATCCAACGCGAGCTTTACTGGAGAAGCAGTTAGCTGATCTCGAGGAAGGTACTTATGCAGCTGCCTTCTCCAGTGGGATGGCCGCAATCACTTCTCTAACGCGACTTCTTTCGAGTGGAGATGAAATCATCGCAGGCGACGATTTATACGGCGGAACAGTTCGGTTGCTAGACCGCTTGAGCCGAACTCAAGATATTCAGGTCCGCTACGCAAGAACATCGGACCTCGATTCGGTGAGAAACGAACTTAGTCCCAGAACAAAATTAGTCCTGGTTGAAACACCAACAAATCCGCTCTTTAGAATTTCCGACATTAGAAAACTAAGCGCATTGACACGCGAAGCGGGTGCGTTACTCGCGGTGGACAACTCGATGTTGTCGCCGATTTTTCAACGTCCGCTGTCGCTTGGTGCCGATGTCGTAATTCACTCGGCGACCAAGTTTCTGTGTGGTCATAGTGACGTGACTGCAGGCGCTTTGATCACAAACAGTGAGCAGCTCCATCGAGAGATTGCGTTCCAGCAAAATGCTGAGGGATCTGGATTGAGTCCGTTTGAATGCTGGTTGCTACTCCGAGGATTGAAGACGCTGTCATTGAGAGTGGAACGGCAGAATCATTCGGCCCACAAAGTCGCGAGTTTTCTAAAAGAGAGGGATGAAGTTTCCCGTGTCTTTTATCCTGGCCTGGAGAATCACGAAGGATTTGAAATTCATCGTGCGCAAGCAGAGGGTGACGGCGCCGTGGTGAGCTTTACTACAGATGACGCGGAGTTTTCTAAACGACTGGTCGAAGCGACTCAGATATTCAAAATTGCCGTGAGTTTTGGATCAGTTGGTTCGACGATCAGCATGCCGAACCGGATGTCGCATGCGAGTATTCCGGCCTCCTTGAGAAATCGACTGGCTCCTCCGACTGACCTGGTCCGAATTTCAGTTGGGATTGAAGATATACGAGATCTGATTTCAGACCTTGAGGCTTCATTTCAACTTGCGTATAGGCGAACTGCGGTGGCCGTTGCCTGATTGAGGCCAACTTAGGAGATCAATCTCTTCATAACCGTTAGAACTCCAAGATGATAGGCGTTGTGGTCTGCGATCAAGAGAGCCTCACGTAAGATTGTTTGTCCATCTCCGTGAGGTATGTTTGCAAAAAGGTCAGTTTCTGGATCAGCGACCAACTGTTCCATGGCCTTCAAATCCGCCAGGAAGCCCTCAACCGTTTTCTTCCACAACGTTGGATTACCAAGTTCTTCAGGCTTGGGCCAATAACCGATTGGGAAATCCGGCGATACGTGATCCGCGTCTCTCGAAAACTCAAGGATGTCCCATTGAGTCAGACGCATGTGCTCGAGGACTTGCCACGGCGTGTAAGGCAAACCCTTGATTTGCCGATCACAGAATTCGACCGGAAACCCCTTGACTAAGTCATCAAATGAAAGATGCGCACCTCCGCCCCGTAGCAGATAAAGTACGTGTTCTCTAATGGCCTGGTCGTGTTCGCTCATGACAAAGAGATACCCTAAGACACGGAATGAGTCCAGAGACTTGGGGCGTAGTCGAATGATGCGTACCAATCACCGCGCCCCTGTGGGGTGAGGTCAAAAATATTAAAGATTGGATTGAGTAGGTCCAAACCTCGTTCGTGAATGACATCGGCCATACGCGGGTGTGCCGAGTAAAAATGGCGCAATCGTCCTGACCGGTCCCGCTCGAAGACGGAGACAGTTGAGTCTTGATGACCTTCGGAGTCTTCGCTTGCCAGGTCGTACTTGAACGTGCTTTTGCCCGCACTCAGCATCCGCAGATTGTTCCATCCTCTTTGCCGCGCAAATGTTCGTAGAGACGCGTTATCGGCAGCCGCTACAATGGCCACATCAACTCGTTCAGCAAGGTAGTAAGCCACCCCATTCCACGCATCAAGCCAAGCTATGCACATCGGGCAAGGCTGTACCTGTCGTTTCCCGTACATAAAGTGGTAAATAACTACCGATCGATTTGGACCTGTAAACAATTGGCTGAGTCGTACTTTTCGTATTGGAGTGTCACCCTCATTCAGATTCGTGGGTCCCTCCTCAAATTCATAATCCTCAACCAGCGCGCCTTCAGGTAGTTGTCGTCGAAGTTCGGCAACTCTTTCACGTTGCTGCATCAATTCAACTTCGGCTTGACGTAACTCCTCTCGTTTGGCGAGGTAAATCTCGGATTCCCCGGAAAGATTCGTCTGTTTCATCACGCCGCCTAGAGTTCGCGACATTGAAATAACTCCGCACTAAAGACGATAGGCAATTGGGGATTCGAAGAATAATAGATAGGGAGAGGGAAGGATTCTGGGAGCGAGCAGTCTAGCCTATTTGGTCCAGTGAAGAGCGTATTTCGCGGTTAATAGTATCTAAATGCAACATGGCTGCCATCGAGATCAGCCGGCTTAACGTACGACCAAAACCTTTTTGACTGAATCAATCTCGGTCAGAATTTCGGAAACCTTTCGTTATTCTCTATTTAACTCATTCGTACAGAACGCGTAATAGCAAATTGATGACAACGCGAGTCCACAGTGGAAGCGTAACGTCAGAGAACTGCCTGGTGTTTTGCTCTCGACACAGGAAGTTGGAAGCGACTCACAGCGTCTCTGTTTGAGTTACAGAACGGGGCGCACAGCGAAGGCAAACGACTACGAATGAAATCAACTAACTTCATTTAACAATGGCATTTGATAGTCTTTGGCAATCGCTGTGCTCCCGGTTCTGTAAACCAGCGGCTCAAATTTCGAATGGACCACGAAGTGTAATTACTCATGCACTCAATACTTGTCTACCACTCCATTAGTTCCCCAGCGGAACCATTGCCGGGTCATATTGTTATGTCGCCCGAGCGTTTTGAAAAGCAAATGCAATGGCTATCTCGATGGCGCAACGTCGTGAGGTTGTTTCAAACATTGCGCGCTCCAGCGGGTGAACGCCTGGTCTCAATTACATTTGATGATGGTTACCGCGACAATCTAACCACAGCACTACCGATACTCGAAAAATTCAACTTTCCAGTGACGTTGTTTGTAGCGCCAGGCCTCCTCGGGAAAAAAGGATATCTTTCGCACGACGAACTTCGCGAAATATCCCGACACCCGCTTGTTACAATTGGGGCTCACGGGTTACACAATCGTCGGTTCACTGAGCTCAATCGCAACGATTCAAGATTTGAATTGATTGAATCGCGCATCATTCTCGAGAAGATCACAAAGAAGCGAGTCGAGTTGATGTCGTGGCCGCACGGCGTGTGCAATGAGGAGTTGGAACGATTGTGTGAAGCTTCGGGGTATAGTGCATCGTGGTCAGAATGGAATGGAGAAGATACAAGCCACTCACTCAAGCGAATTACGCTATATCGTGAAGACAATATGCCGCGGTTTATCGCCAAAGTGACAGGAGCTTATTTCCCACTGAAGTCTTTCCAGAGCAAACTAGAGAAGCTGAAGGTACGTGCGTCGCGCCGTCTTGTCGCTCAACCGCAATACCATCAACCAGGTGAAGTGCAGCACTAGAAAGTAACGAAATCTCCCGGGCAGGGCAGGCGCTTAACGTAAGTTGTTATTGGACCGGAAAGCCGCTTCCTCAACGGATAAACTCACTAGGGACTAGTAACAACTTAATGTACAAATTCACCGTTTCATGCTACTACTGGCCCGCAGCAAAAGGGAGTTTGCGTCTGCGTAATCTGACGATTACTGAACGGACCGGGCGAAGTGAAAACGAATCAGGTTCTTCGTCAACCCGGAGTGGAAGCCTCATCGAGCTTACGATGGAGCGTCGAAGAACGCGACGGTTGCGAGTCAGATGTGACGCCGAACTCTTTGCAAGCCTGGCTATACTCGACAGTGAGGCGCCTCCATCAGAAGAGTCACTCTTGTTCTTTGGGCACACTCGAGATTTGAGTGCCACGAACATTGGGTTTGTCCTCCCGGCGACTCAGATTGATGAACGGTATTGCGATAAGTCGAGACGCGTAAAATTGTCGATACATTTTCCCGACGGACCTGTCTCATTGGAAGTGAGACCCGTGCGCTGTGTTCCGCTTAATCCCGAATTCAAGCGCCGGGGTTACTTCGTTGCAGCAGAAATCGTTAGCGTAGGTGAGGCTCGCGCTCTGTTCGAGCGTTATCTGGAATTACTCTCCGGCGCCAAACGGTAATGCGCGATTGGAAATGCCATGCCAACATTAATTACTGACCCAACCGTAATTGAAGCCGCAGGCAACAAACCCAAACTCATCGAAGAATTTGTCGGCAGGATCAATACCGGATCCGGAACCGTTAGTATCGCTCGCATGAAAAGTCCGGATGGCTGGCTTGAACCGGGGCAACGTCCTGAATTTGACGAATACACTCTCGTGTTGCGAGGCAAACTCAGAGTTACCACTGAGAGCGAGGTTGTAGATGTCCTGGCCAATCAGGCAATTGTTGTTCACGCCGGTGAGTGGGTTCAGTACAGCACGCCTGACGACGGTGGTGCAGAGTATATAGCTATCTGTCTCCCCGCTTTTTCGATGGAAACGGTGCACCGCGACGCGTGAGTTTGTCTGACGACAGCTTCAGCTACTCCGCCTGAGCCAGAAAATCCTTTGTGCGGGGGTCCTTCGGCTCCTTCATCATCTGACCCGTTGGTCCGTGTTCGACCACCAATCCACCTTCCATAAAAAGCAGATTGTCAGAGACTGCTCCGAGAAATCCAATGGAGTGTGAAATGATAATCATTGTGTGCCCGCGATCGACGAACGAACGTAAAAGAGCACGCAAACTCTGAATGCGCCTTGGGTCGAGAGCGCTGGTTGGTTCATCAAACAGTACCAGTGCGGGTTGCATGGCGAGTGCTCGAGCAATTGCGACTCTCTGTTGCTCACCTCCAGATAAGGAATCAGGGTATCTTCTTACTGCGTGTTTCATTCCGACTGCGTCTAGCAGTTCGTGGGCCTCAGCTTCCGCCTTTTTCTTCGGTACCCCACGTACGTGAACGGGCGCTTCGATAACGTTTCCGAGAACCGAAAGGTGAGGAAATAGGAAAAAGTGTTGAAATACTGTACCAACCTCTAAACGTAGGTTCTTCACTCTGCGGCGATACTCTGCTGCCGAGATGTTTGTTTCAAGCACGACGTCGTTACACTGAATTGTTCCTCCGTCCAATCGCTCTAGACCATTTAGACAGCGCAAGAGCGTAGTTTTGCCACTCCCGGAAGCGCCAATTACTCCGAGCACAGATTTCGCCGGAACTTCAAACTCGACGCCGCGAAGAATCTGGTTCGAACCAAACTGTTTGCGTAAACCGCTGACACGAATCATGCTGCCACCTCCGCTTCTTCGGGCCGTTCAGTAGTACGTCCGCGCATGCTTTGTTCCAACAAGCGCGCCAGATGAGCCATTGGTAAACTCATCGCGAGATAGAAAATGGAAACAATTAGGCCGAGCAGTAGAAACTGTCCGGAAGCGTTTGCGAGTTCGCGATATGCAGTTGCCAGCTCCCATACTGAGATTGCAAACGCAACTGAAGTGTCTTTAAAGAGTGAGACGAAATCATTAGTCATTGGTGGCAATGCAAACCTGAAAGCTTGAGGCAAGATGATGCGACGAAACGCCAGAATCGGACTCATTCCAAGCGAGTAGGCTGCCTCCCATTGTCCTTTTGGGATTGCTTCGAGTGCAGCTCGATAGACTTGCGACTCATAAGCGGCATAGTTAAGACCGAGTCCAACGAGTGCCGTCAACCACCCAGGCATCGCGATTCCGATTACGGGTAGACCAAAATAGAGGAAGAGAAGTTGCACGAGTACTGGTGTTCCGCGAAAGAACTCGACGTAAGCAGTACATATCACCCGCAACCAAATCGGTCCCTTCCATTGACCAAGTGCTAGTGGTAAGCCGAGCACAACCGCAATTAGCATTGACCCAAACGCAATCAGCACGGTCACCATTGCAGCCTTGGTCAAGCGTTTTAAAGCTTCGCCCCAGTTGAAGGAACTGTTGGTCATCTCGATATTGCCAACCTCTTGCTTTGTCCCTGTGCGAATTGGAGTCTGAAACTCGACCTGTGCATCGTTCCATAGGCCCCACTTTTTCAAGATGCTCTCCAGCGTTCCATCAACAATGATCTTGTCAATGCCGGCATCGACCTGAGCTTTTAAAGCTTCGTCTCCTTTTCTGAGACCGATTACATAGAGTCCCCGTGAAAACGGTGGACCAGCTTGTTTAAGCTTTTGATTTTTGCGGGCGTAGAAAGCTTCGGCAGGAACGTCCATCAAAACTGCATCGATCCGTTTTAGCTCCAGGTCCCGATAAGCCCCGACGGGATCCTGATAACTGCGAAAAGGAATATTCTGCTGCTGCAGCATTCGAGACGCCGCTGTATTTCCCAACGTACCTACAATGCGATTTTTACAATCGTCGAGTGAAGTAATTCGATTGTCTTCTCGTCTGACGGTTAACTGGAGTTGGAATATGTAGTAGGGCTTGCTGAACAAGATTTGTTGCGCGCGATCTCCTGTCGGCTCGAGGCCGTTGACGATTACATCGAAAGACTTGCGCTGCAGGGCCGACACAAGAGTTTCCCAGTCACTCGGAACAAACTCGGCTTTCTTGCCCATCGCCGTTGCGAGCGCATCAACCATCTCCTTTTCATATCCGATGTAGTTATCGGGTGCGGAAGGATCCGTGTAAACGTAAGGGGCGCCGCCAGACGGATCTGCCCCCCAACGTAGAACATCTTGAGCGCTTGCAACCGAAAAGACATGGAGAACAGTGAGGCAGCAGATGATCAGACGAAGAGGTTGAATGTTATTCAATAGGTCTGTTTCCTTTAGAAGAATTACCTGTTTGAAAACGCTTCTCCATGTTGTTAAAGCTTTAGTGCAAGTTCGAGATCACGATTGAGAGATGGTGATTCAAACAATTGAAATTGATCGTCCCCAAAACACTCGTTAGAAAACTTTTCTGCAAGGAACCCGTGAGTCTGTACCGTTTGAAAACACGAGGATTCTAACTTATCCAGACAAAAAGATGACTGTTTTTGCTTCTTCGTGTGTAGCGACGTTTAATATTGCCCTTTAACGCCTACTCCCTAATTACAACTTAGTGGTTGGCCAGTTTTCACCACGTAGTGGTGGTTGAATTTAGCCCGGCGTTTTTAACGCCGGGTTAGGTGTAGTTAAGAATTGGCGTCGCGTAGCGACTCATGAACATTACGAACCGATGGAGGTTGCCTCGGTTCACGCGTCGCTACGCGACGCAAATCCTTGCGCCCTTTGTCCCGGCGTTAAAACGCCGGGCTAAATTCAGCCACCACTACGTGGTGAAGACCGACCACCAACGCTCTCCTGCAGATCCTGTAATCAAGTCCTCAACTTTTGGGAGACTACATGACCGCTTGCTACGCGTCGGAGCATCAAAGGCTTGTTCCACCTAACGACGTCGTGTACATTTCGCCCTGAACACTAAGCTCTATCTTCATTCCGAGACAACAATTCAACCGAGGATCCGACCGATATGTGCACCGATCGAAGAGACTTCCTTCGCCTGTCAGCGGCAATGGCTGGCGCCACACTTTTGGGCAGTTCAGTTTCGGCTCACGCTGAACCAGAACCACAACAGGCAAACCAACCTGAAGCAATTCGCCGCTTGCGTCCTATGACTGACAATGTGGTTCCGATCTCGATGGATGAACGCAAAGCCCGAATCGAGAAGGCTCGAAGACTAATGAAAGAGAATCGAATCGATGCGATTTATGTCGAACCGGGAACGACTATGTCCTACTACACGGGAATGAGGTGGGGCACTAGCGAGCGCATGTTTGCGATGGTGATTCCGCAGAATGGCGATATTGCCTGGGTGTGTCCGAAGTTTGAAGAAGAGCGAGCCCGCGAGTTGATCACGCTGGGCACAGACATTCGCACGTGGGAAGAAGATCAGAGTCCTTATCAACGTGTTGCAGAGATTTTGAGTGACCGAGGTGTTCGTACTGGAACGATAGGAATAGAAGAACGCGTACGCTTCTTTCTCTACGATGGAATTCGCTTGGCGGCGCCGGCGTTGAAGTTTGTTAGTGCTACGCCTGTAACTGCCGGTTGTCGCATGTTCAAATCTTCAACTGAGCTAGCGCTGATGCAAATTGCGAACGACATCACGATCGAGGCCTACAAAGCGACGCGCGACAGTATGAAGGAAGGAATGACTCAGGGGGAATTTGCGGGCAATTGCGCGGCCGCTTTCAGGGCACTCGGTTCATCGGGTGGAATATTTGTCAGCTTTGGAAAGTACACCGCCTTTCCTCACGGGAGTAGTACCCCGCAGCGTCTCAAAGAAGGTGATGTGGTCTTGATGGACGGGGGTTGCAGTGTTGAAGGTTATCAATCTGACATCACTCGCACGTTTGTGTTTGGAAAACCGACTGATCGACAACGGCAGATATGGGATCTTGAAAAGAAGTCTCAGGATGCTGGCTTCGCTGCGGCAAAAGTAGGGGCACCGTGTGAAGCTGTTGACGCTGCTGCACGCAAAGTAATAACAGACGCTGGTTTCGGCCCGGACTACAAAGTACCAGGACTACCGCATCGAACTGGACATGGTATCGGCATGGACGGTCACGAGTGGACCAATTTTGTTCGTGGCAATAAGACGCCAATTCAGCCGGGAATGTGCTTTAGCGATGAACCTACTATAGTTATTTACGGTGAGTTTGGAATTCGCCTGGAAGACTGTTTGTACATAACAGAGTCTGGACCAAAGTTTTTCACGAAACAGAGTGTTTCAATTGATGAACCTTTTTAAGTGGTTTGCCTCAAGAAGTTGATTGACCGCAAGATTTATGTATGACTGTGGTGACTAGATCTTGTTTATGATTGTTCCGAAGTGAGCACCAATTTCAATGACCCGTGCAGCCAGGGAATTATTCTTGCCGGGAGCGGTGCGGGTTGCGACCGTGTGACGGGCCGCTGGATCCTGACAGCAACCATCCTTGCCTCGAGCATGGCCTTCATTGATGGCACTGTAGTAAACGTCGCCCTTCCTTTTTTACAAAAAGACCTAAACGCAACAGTAATCGGTGTGCAGTGGGTTGTCGAAGCTTATTCATTATTTCTCGCTGCGCTTTTACTTGTCGGAGGATCGCTAGGAGATCGCTACGGAAGGCGAAGAGTCTTTACGATTGGTGTGGCGATATTTGCTCTCTCTTCTATTGCGTGTGGGTTCGCCCGAACTATTGATGAGTTAATTGTCGCGAGAGCGGTGCAGGGGATCGGGGGCGCTCTGTTGGTACCCGGAAGTCTCGCGATTATCAGTGCCTCTTTTGCACCGGATCAACGTGGTAAAGCGATCGGGACCTGGTCAGGTTTTTCAGCGATGACAACCGCAGTTGGACCAGTTTTGGGTGGCTGGTTGGTTGAGCATGTGTCGTGGCGAGCGGTTTTCTTTCTGAACATTCCGTTGGCGGTTGCAGTCCTTATTATTTCATTCTGGCGTGTGCCAGAAAGTCGTGATACTTCCAGCCATGGTTCACTCGATTGGATCGGCGCAGTTTTGGCGACACTTGGTCTAGGCGGATTGGTTTTCGGACTAATTGAGTCACCACGCCTGGGTCTCTCTCACCCACTGGTAGTCGCAAGTTTTATTGTCGGGGTTGTAGGACTGGTAGTGTTTCTGCTTAATGAAATTAGATCGGCCAACCCAATGGTACCGCTGAAAATGTTTCGGTCTCGTGATTTCTCGGGAGCAAATCTACTCACTCTTTTGATTTACGCGGCTTTGAGCGCGACCTTTTTCTTTTTCGCCCTAAACTTAATCCAGGTTCAAAAGTACTCAGCTACGGCGGCAGGAGCCGCGCTAATTCCATTTGTCGTGATCATGTTCTCGCTGTCGCGTTGGTCCGGTGGGCTGGTCGATCGCTTCGGCGCGCGGTTACCTCTAGTTGTGGGCCCGTTAGTTGCCGCAGTCGGTTTTGCTCTTTTCGCCGTACCATCGATCAGTTCAAATTACTTCACGAGTTTTTTCCCAGCTGTGGTGGTGTTGGGTCTCGGTATGGCGATCACCGTTGCGCCGTTAACGACGACGGTAATGAATGCGGTTGGCGAGCGATCCGGAATTGCCTCTGGCATTAACAATGCTGTCTCACGTACGGCTGGACTGTTGGCGATCGCGGTCTTCGGCGTGGTTATTCTCAATTCGTTCAGTAACGAACTCAAAGTTAAGCTAAGCGAGCTCAACATCGATCTAGCGAAACAGCAGTCTATCTATGAACAGCGGGTTAAACTTGGAGGTATTCAGGCGCCGAGCAATTTCGACGCGAGTGAGCGGGCTGCAGTTGAACTGGCTGTGTCGGAATCAGTGGTGCGAGGGTTTCGTTTGGTTGTGTTGATCTGCTCGGGACTGGCAGTCGCCAGCGCTCTAAGTTCGTGGCTTCTAATTGGCGGAAGTCCAGGTAAGAGTTCAACTCCTGCCAAAACCAGCCAAAACACAAATTAGCCAACCCAGCAGAAACCCTAACGCAGCGACTGCAACGCTCAGGGCGCACACCAGGGATGTTTCTAACAGCTCTGGAAGTTGTTTTTGTTCAATCATGGGGAGACACCTTGTTTGCTCAAATCGAACCGGGCGTCCAGCCTCTGCCGCGGAGGCTGGAACGCTGTTGGTTGCCGTACGTGGGGTGGGAACGTTTTCTTCGACTAAGTGAGCACGATTTGAATACACCGCTCCAGAGAGGGGATAAGTGTTTGAGCTAGGGAAGAGTTGAAATCTCATTTTGACCCCGCTTCTTGGCCCGTTCTGATTAGCCCCGGGAATTTTCGTACGACGCCCTTTAGACCCTGCGTCCGAATATCGACCCGTTGCTCGTGTCCGATGCTTGCATTACAATCAACCGCGCATTCGAAAAAGTTGACCAGAATCGTTTGGAGCCTGTAACGGCGAGTAAGTTAGTGTTTTTGAGTGTCCTAAGTCCTCAGGATCCACTCAAGAAATCCTCAAAGATGTTTCTCAAAGCCAGTATTTATGGGGCAACCCGATAGTCACACCTACGAATTTGGACGCTTCCGCCTGATGCCGGCGGAGCGAATCCTGCTGCGTGAAGGTGAGCAGGTTCCGCTGACACCAAAGGTCTTCGATATTCTGATTACCCTCGTTGAGAAGAGTGGTCAGGTAGTCGAAAAAGATGACCTCATGAAGCGCGTCTGGCCCACTACTTTTGTTGAAGAAGGAAACCTGACCCAGAACGTTTCCTTACTGAGAAAGGCACTTGGGGAAACAGCAAATGGAGTTCAGTTTATTGAGACTGTTCCCCGACGTGGCTACCGCTTCGTAGCTGATATCAGTGAGTCGTGGAATCACGAGTCTGATGAGACAGCCGAAGTAAATGGTGGAAACGGACGCCCGCACCTCGTGCTAGCTCCACAGCCAGCGGTTGATATTGCTGAATCACGTATTGCTCCAGAGAATTCCGATCGAAGTTGGTTAGCCGGCTTATTACACAATCGTTCCAGTATCGGTATTGCCGTCGCGTTGATTCTGGCTGTAATTGTTGGAGTCGTATACTTTGCAAGACGCGGACGAGCCGGGGACACAAGTCCGATCCACTCTATAGCGGTTCTTCCGTTTGTTGATGAAGCCGCTGACCAGGACTCAGAATATCTAAATGACAAGATTGCCGAGACGCTTATAAACAGCCTTTCGAAGCTTCCTCAATTGCGAGTTGTTCCACGCAGCGTTGTTAGCGCCTACAAAGGAAAAGAGATCGATCCACGGAAAGTTGGGCAGGATTTGAATGTGCAGGCTGTCGTTACGGGCAGAATGCGGCGTCATGGTGACATGATTAGCATTCAGGCAGACCTGATCGATCTCGACAATGTCGCACAGCTTTGGGGGCAACATTACGATCACAAGTTGTCCGATGTGTTGATGGTCCAGGACGACATCTCACGCGATATCTTTGAGAACCTGCGGCTCAAACTCAATGTAGAAGAGAAGAAGCAGTTAGACGCCTATCGTCTGTATTTGAAAGGTCGCAACGCCTGGAACAAACGCACCGGCGATCAACTGATTCAAGCCATCGAGTTTTTCAATCAGGCAATTGCGATCGATCCGAATTATGCTGCTGCATATGCTGGATTAGCAGATTGCTACAACATGTTGGTTGTTTACGGCCGGTTGCAACCGAAAGATGGCTTTCCCAAAGCCAAGGAAGCGGCAACGAAAGCACTCGAGATTGATGAGAGTTTGGCCGAAGCTCACTCTTCGATGGCCTTTATCAAGTTTCGCTGGGACTTGGACAGGGCAACTACCGAACGGGAGTTTCAGACGGCCATCAGGTTGAAACCAACTTATGCACCGGCCCATCAATGGTACAGCTCTTATCTGGTGGCGGTTGAGCGTTTCGATGAAGCTATTGCTGAAGCGAAGCGTGCCGAGGAGACTGAGCCACTTTCCTTTGTTGCGAGTTCTCATCTCGGGTGGATCTATTACCTCTCAGGTCAGAACGACAACGCTATTAAGCAATGCAAGAAGATTCTTGATCTGGATCCGAGTTCGTTTCCCGCACGTCGCTATCTGGGTTTGGCGTACGAAGGAAAGGGAATGTACGCCGAAGCAATTAATGAGTTTCAAACAGGCGTGAAGCTTTCAGGAAGTCCGTTGATGCTTGCATTACTGGGTCATGCTTATGCTGCGTCAGGAAAGAAAGAGGAAGCACAAAAGGTTCTAAACGATCTGCAACAACTGCCGGCTGAACGTTACGTGTCTCCGTATACGGTGGCGGCAATTTACGCCGGTCTTGGTGATGAGGAACAGACCTATAAGTGGTTGGAGAAAGCTGTTGAAGAGCGCGACGTTTGGTTAATGAATCTGAAGGTCGATCCTGTGTTTGCGAAGTTGCGGCCGAATCGAAAGTTTGGCGACCTTTTGGCAAGGATTCGTCTGCGACCGTAGGCTGTTTGAAAAGTGAAAAGGGGCCACCTGGGAAACTAGGTGGTCTTTTTTTTTAAGCACACTTCGTTTCAATCAAGGCTAAGCGGCTTATGTTGGGAGCGAGCGTCTTAAGGCCACGGGCTTGCCCCGTGGTGATTTACGGTCGTTGCTACAAAGAGAAGTGCTTTTCCTTCCGGCGCGCTTGCGCGCGCGGCAGGGAAAGGGCCTGGGTTATTAGAAACGAGCGTTAGAGACCACTGGAAAAGCCAGTGGCCTAAAAGTGACGTGGCCTTAAAGCGATGTGGTTAAAAAAAGCGACTGTATACTCCCGGGAGGAGGTTAACGGTCCTTGTCTTCAGAATAGAAACCGGCTTTTGCGTACGACTCGTCGACCAGTTCGATAGGATGACATACGCGAAAGTTCAAACCAGCCTGACAAGCTCCGGCACCAATCTGCATCTGGCATCCTGGATTACCCGTCGCCAGCACTTCAGCCTTGGTGTTTCTAATATTGGAAATCTTCTCGTCCAAGACTTGTGACGACAACTCAGGCTGTAGCAGGTTGTAGATGCCTGCGCCCCCACAACATCTATCTGCGCCTTCGAGATTAATAAAGTTCAAACCTGGAATCGATTGCAACATCTTCAGTGACGCTTCACTGGCCTTTTGACCATACATGAGATGGCAGGAAGCGTCATAAGTAACGCGCTCGTCCCGGACCTCGTCTCCAACGCGGATAGAACAAGTCTGCAGTTGTTGGCTAACGTCCCTGACTCGCGAGGTGAACTCAGTTGCTGCAATAACAAGTTCATCATCGTTTGCAAAGAGATGTGCATAGCTGACAAGCATTGCACCACACCCGCCTGCGTTGGTGATAATTGGACCACCCTGTTCGAAAGCTTTGATGTTTTGACGTGCGAGTTTCTTTGCTCCGTCGAGATCACCGGCATGAGCGTGCAGTGCGCCGCAACACACCTGATCTGCCGGAGTCTCCACCAAAAAACCATTTGCTCGTAAGACTCGCGTCGTTGCTCGATTAACGCGCGCAAAGAGTCCTTCACCGACACACCCGCTGAACAACAATACAGACTCAGGCGGCTGTTCGGTTTTAATACCAGTCGTAGCCACGACCTGGTTCGATGGCGAGAGACTCGCACGCGAACTCTCGAGCAGTGTTAACCCGAACTGGGCCTGTAGCGAGATGAGTTTTACCAGGCCTGATTTGAGTAGCAGGTTTGCCAGACCAAGATCGCGAAAGAGGCGCGAAGCTCCGAAAAACATCCGCAGCCGAGTCGGTGATAACCATAGATGACGCAGTACCAAACGCAGCAACCTATTACTGAAATCGTTTTTCGGCTGAGCTTGTAGCAGTTCAGCGCGACTAACTTCGAGCAGCGAGCCGTATTCGACGCCTGCTGGACAAACCTGTTCGCATGCACGGCAACCCAGACAGCGATCGATATGGTCGCTGAACGCAGAAGAAGTATTTTCCAGACGGCCTTCGGCGACGTACCGCATCAAGTACAACCGGCCGCGTGGGCCATCGTTTTCGTTACCAGTAACTACGTAGGTCGGACAAGCTTCGAGGCAGAGACCACAATGAATGCAGGCAAGAAGTTTCTCTTCTTCTTGCGCGAGGGTAGTTGTGAAGGTTGTTGACGTCAAAGGTTGGTTTTAGAGCTACAGGTCCGTGCGTTAGTTCTCTGGGCTAACTGCTGACGCAAACGTGGTGTCGTCGAATTGACGTTATTGATTCTCCTCGATGCTAATAACCGACCGCGGAGCCGTCGCTGCGTCTTGGATCTGTCGCTCCCAAGCGCATACCGGTTTGCTCTTCGATCATTATCCCTTCGGCGTCACCAAGGTACTTTTGTTCTCCGAGCGTATGACCACGATTGGTTAAGGCGCGCTGCGTATCACCTGAGAGTCCAAACGGCTCGCCTATCAGCTCATCCGGAAGCCATTGATGATGAATTCTTGGTGCGTCGATCGCTTGTTGGATATTCATTCCATAATCGATCACATTGGTGATCACGCACAGAACGGTATTGATAATCGTAGGTCCACCGGGACTGCCAATCGTGAACCAGAGAGTGCCGTCCTTACGCAAAACGATCGTTGGCGTCATTGCTGACAGAGGACGCTTACGCGGAGCAACTGCATTTCGTTCGCCCTGGATTAGACCGTACATATTTGGGGTTCCGGGCTTGGCAGCAAAATCGTCCATCTCGTCGTTGAGAAGAATTCCGGTTCCTTTTGCCATTGCAGCAGAACCATATGAATTGTTCAGTGTGTAAGTATTTGAGACCGCGTTTCCTTCCGCGTCAACGACGCTAAAGTGAGTGGTTTCCTCGGATTCATAACCAAGCGGTTTTCCGGCGCGTACTTCAGCGCTGGTTGAAGCACGTTCAGTGCTAATCGTCGATCGCAATTGTGTTGCATAGTCTTTGTCGATGAGTCCTGCAACCGGGACCTTAACGAAGTCGCTATCTCCCATATATTCACTGCGATCAGCAAAGGCACGACGCATGGCCTCCGCCATCAAGTGATATCGATCGGACGAACTCGCCTCCATCTTTTTCAAGTCGTAGCCCTCAAGGATGTTTAGCATCTCGATCAGGACTGCCCCACCTGATGATGGTGGAGGCATCGAAATGATCTCGTACCCTCGATAGCTGCCACGTAACGGCGTCCTTTCCTTGGCAACATATCCTTTGAGATCTTCCATCGTCATCAGACCGTTATTACGCTTCATATCATCGACAACAAGCCTCGCAGTCGTGCCTTCGTAAAACTCGTTTGGTCCAAGTCGCTGAAGACGACTGAAGGTAGCTGCAAGTTCTGGCTGACGAAACAATTCACCGTCTTTGTAGAGAGCTCCGTTTTTGAGATAGATGCGCTTGGTTTCCGGGTACTGTGACAGGTACTTGACGTTGCTCTTCAAAGACCGAGCAAGAGAATAGGTGACGACAAAGCCATTTGCTGCAAGCCTTCGAGCCGGATCGACTAATTGTGCCCAACTCATTTTGCCTGAACCATACTTCTCAAGGGCCATCTCCATGCCTCGAACTGTACCGGGCACGCCTGCAGCCCTGTAACCAACCAGCGAACCTCCTTCGCCTTTTATCAGCTTTCCGTCCTTGTCCAGGTAGACGTCGCGATGCGCCGCAGCTGGTGCCATCTCTCGATAATCGATCGCGGTTGTCGTGCCGTTCTTGAGCCTGATCATCATGAAACCGCCACCGCCAAGGTTGCCTGCCTGAGGATGCGTCACAGCGAGCGCAAAGGCGACTGCTATCGCAGCATCAACTGCATTACCACCTCTCTTCATCACGTCGACGCCGACTTTGGAAGCAACCTCATTCGTTGACGCCACCATTCCATGTCGAGCTCGGACCGGTTCCCGCGCCGCAGCAACTGCTACGACACCCATCGGCGCAAGCATTGGAGTAATTGACGCGCTGACAAGAGTGAACGCAACGGTTGCGCTGAGGATGAAGTGTTTGATCCAACGAGAATTCTTCATGATTGATCGCCTTTTGATTCAGTTACGCAAAAGTATGATTGGGATCCAACTGCTGCTTGACGCGTTCGGCTAGAGCCGATCGAGAATATTCGATGCCGATCTTGTTTGACGACTTCTCAACAAAGAAGGTCCCACCAGATGACTCCGCGGTTTCTTTCAATTGACTTATGATCCCGCCCATTTGTTCGACACTTCCCGGATTAGTGAACATTCTAATGCGTCCATCACCAACACCCATCTGCCAACGCGAACCTTCCCCACCCGCAACAAGCTTTGTAATCGTTTCAAAAAACGTTCCCAAAGAGTTTGGCAGTACACTCGCCCGGCAAATTAAGTCGCTGTCATCAATGAGCGGAGCTGCTGCCAATAATCGCCACACTTCGAAATCGTCACTTATTAATTGCGTCCGACTCTGTGGTAATTCCTCGCCCAAGATATTTCTGGCTTGGCGTGCCTGAACCGAAACACCTTTTTCATTGCCCGCAAAACGAACCAAGAGAACCGGCAAGCCTTCATCAGTCTTGATTCCAATTTGATCAGCCAACGCAGATGATAGCAACTCTAGCGCGACAGGGAACAGACGTGCTTGTAACACCTTGCGACCAGCCTTTAATAGTTGATTTGTGTTTCCGGTGACAACCAGGGTCGATTCCTGTGCAGGTCGTGGTCGCAGTTTGAAATTGATTTCCGCTATGAGCCCTAAATTGCCATAACTCCCTGTAAACAGTTTGCATAAGTCGTAGCCAGCGACGTTTTTTACCACGCGACCACCGGCTTTAACGACCGTACCGTCGGCCAACACTACCTTCATACCAATCACGGTTCCGCGCGGCCGTCCGTAGCTGAACTGTTGGGCGCCGCCCAGACCAGTAGCAACGACACCACCGAGTGTCGCCCTTCCGTCGTTCGGTGGATCAAGTGGTAACCACTGTCCGTTTTGTCCGAGCACTTCATTAAAGTCGTCCAGTTTAACTCCAGCTTCGGCGATGGCGATTAGATCAGCCGGTTCATGTTCGATGATCTTATTGATTCGTGCGGTGGAGACAACGAGATTTGCTTGCGAGTTAAGCCAGCTTCTTCCACCGGCGGGCGTGACCGTCCAACCCTCACTTGCCGCGAGTTTGACAAGTTCAATTGCCTCTTTGAGCGAAGCAGGAAATGCTATTGCAGGGGTTTCGGTTACAAGATTTTCTTCGCCAACTATCTGGCCCACACGCCGAGCGATGTCGTCGATGCTGATCGACTGCTTCTTTGTTGAAGTAGTTTCCGGGAGTTTAGCTGGCGCGCTGACAATGGAAGCTGCGTTAGTAGTAGAGCTTGGTTGTGAAATCGCGTTTCCTTCACCGCAGCCGCGCAACATTGGGACAATCTTTCCTGGATTACAAAGTCCGAGCGGATCAAAGGCGGCTCGTACACGCAGCATTGCGTTCATGTCAGCATCCGAGAACACGAGCGGCAACAATTCCTGTTTGTCGAGCCCGACACCGTGTTCACCAGTTATTGTTCCACCTGCGGCAACACAAACCTCCATAAGCTCTCGACCGGCTTCTTTCACCCTCCTTACTTCCTCTGCGAAACGAGAATCAAAGCAAATCAAAGGATGAAGATTCCCGTCACCGGCGTGGAAGACGTTGGCAATTTTCAAATTGTACTTTCCAGCGATTTCATAAGCAGCGCCCAGTACTTCAGGGAGTCGCGAACGTGGCACCACTGCATCTTGAATCATTGAGTCTGGCGAGATGCGTCCAATCGCACCAAACGCACCCTTGCGAGCAGCCCATAGCTTTTTCCGTTCAGCTTCATCACGTGCGCGCCTGCAGTTTCGCGCGCCGTACTCCATGCAGATGCTCGTCACTCGTTCGGCTTCGTCGTCGATACCGGCTTCAATTCCATCCAACTCGATCAGCAAGGCGGCTCCAGCGTCTGGCGGTAATCCTGCGGCAAAAATGCTTGCCTCAACTGCACGAATAATTTCTCTGTCCATCATCTCGAGTGCTGCCGGCATTACCCCAGCAGCGATGATGGCTGAAACTGCATGACTCGCATCGTTTACTTCGGCGAATTCCGCAAGTAGCGTTCGAATTGCGGGCGGACTTTGGAGAAGACGTAACGTAGCTTCAGTGGCAATTCCAAATGTGCCTTCAGAACCGATGAAGGTACCCAACAGATCGTAGCCGTGTACTTCAGTACCTGCGCTACCCAGATCGATGATTTCGCCACCAGAAAGTACGACGCGGCAACCAAGTACATGGTCCGTCGTTGTGCCGTACTTCAAACAGTGAATACCACCAGCGCTCTCGGCAATATTGCCTCCAATCGTGCAGGTGGGCTGACTCGAAGGATCTGGAACGTAATAAAGTCCGTATTTGGCGACGGCTTTGGAGACATTAAGATTGACGACTCCTGGTTGCACTACTGCGATTTGATTGTCAGCATCGATGCGAAGAATCTTTCGCATACGCGCAAGTTCGACGACTACACCTGAATTCAGAGCGAGTGCGCCACCAGACAATCCGGTTCCAGCGCCGCGGGGAGTAAACGCGACGTTTGCTCTTGCCAGTTCACGCATTACCGCCGACGTTTCTTCAGTTGATGACGGGAATACGACCGCGCGCGGGCGATGTTTGTGATGTGGCAGGCCATCACATTCATAAACAAGAAGCTCGTCAGGTTTGGACAGTACGTAATCGCGGCCTACGATTGCGGCTAAGTTGTCGGTTAGTTTATCCACTCTGAGATTTAGCGACAGTGTACATCAGTGGGGATGTTAGACTGTAATTGAGAACTTTGCACAAAGGTGCTTAAGAATTACGCACCGTCGCGTAGCGACCGATGAGTGTAGCCCGGTCCTTCAGGGCCGGGAAAAATGAGCTACATCATTCCCGTCGCGTGGCGACGGTTGAATCTCTTATGCGGTAGAAAAAGAACCCTACCTTCAGTTGCTAGCTTTCGAGTGAAATCAATGGTCGCTACGCGACCCGGAAATTTTCCGGTTTCGCGTTTCCCGGCCCTAAAGGACCGGGCTAAATTCATCGGTCGCAAACGCGACCAATACTGCACTCTGGTTCTTAAGTACTCTTTGTGTAAAGTCGTAAATTGAGTTAATGCTTTGCTAGCTCTAATAATTAATTATTTGGTGGCTCGATGAAACAAAAGGAATTAAGACTAACTCTCGCTCTGACAATTACAATAACTCTCATGACTCTTAACCTGACAGTTCATGCGGATAAACAAACATTTGCTCCCGATCTAATTATCGTTAACGCTGTCGTTCGTACGATCGATCCAAAACAGCCGCTTGCCGAAGCGGTTGCGGTTTATCGAAATCGAATAGTTGCCGTTGGCTCGACTGATGAAATCAAGAAAATGGCCGACTCGTCGACGAGAGTGATTGATGCGAAAAGGCGTCTTGTACTTCCAGGTTTCAACGACGCACACACACACTTCCTAAGTGGAGGTTTCCAGCTATCGAGCGTAGACCTGCGCGACGCAGACACGCCTGATGAATTTGCGCAACGCATCAAGGTTTTTGCCGCCAAGCTACCAAAAGGACGCTGGATCACTGGCGGTGATTGGGACCACGAACGTTGGCCCAACGCCAAACTACCGACAAAGGAATTGATTGATAGTTTTACGCCAGACACACCGGTGTTTGTAAACCGGCTGGACGGCCATATGGGGCTCGCAAATAGTCTTGCGCTGAAGCTAGCCGGTGTAACTCGAGAAACACAGGATCCGCCTGGTGGTGTAATTGTTCGTGATGCAACAACCGGTGAGCCAACTGGCATCTTGAAGGACGCGGCCCAGAGTTTTGTATGGAAAGTTAAAACTCCCTCAAGTTTTGACGAGAAGTTAGCCGCTGCTCGAGCTGCGACAAACTATGCAGCTAAGTTGGGTGTAACCAGTGTGCAAGACATGTCCGCTGGAAGTGACGTGGGAGTTTACCAGGCGTTGTTGGACCAGGGCGATCTACTCACTCGAGTTTACGCGGTGTCGCCGCTGCCGGCCTGGGAGCGTTTAGCCAGAGCAGGTGTGCGAGCTCACTTTGGCAGTGACATGTTGCGTATTGGCGGTCTGAAAGGATTTGCCGACGGCAGTCTCGGTTCGACGACCGCACTTTTCTTTGAACCCTACAAGGATGAACCTAATACGAGTGGTATAGCCGGAGATGAAATGTTTCCGGACGGTGCGATGCTGAATCGTGTGCGAGAAGCAGATCGTGTTGGCCTTCAAATCCTTATACACGCTATTGGCGATCGCGCGAACGACACAATTCTTTCCATTTACGAAAAAGTCGAGAGTGAAAATGGCGATCGCGATCGACGTTTTCGGATCGAACACGCGCAGCACTTAAGAGCGCAAGACATTCCTCGCTTTGCTCGAGATCGCGTAATTGCTTCCATGCAGCCGTACCATGCGATTGATGACGGACGCTGGGCTGAAAAACGGATTGGGAAAGAGCGGGCGCAAACGACCTATGCGTTTCGTTCGTTGCTTGACTCAGGAGCGACGCTGGCACTGGGTACAGATTGGACCGTGGCGCCGCTGGATCCGATTTTGACTATCTACGCGGCTGTAACTCGTCGTACGCTTGATGGGAAGAATCCTAATGGTTGGGTGCCTGAACAGAAGATCACCGTCGAAGAAGCAGTGAAAGCCTACACAATTGGTTCTGCGTACGCTGAGTTTCAGGAAACGAAGAAGGGAAGCATCACGCCGGGCAAACTAGCAGACCTGGTGATTTTGTCGAAGGACATCTTCAAGCTTGATCCGAAAGAGATTGAAACCGCAAGAGTCGTTACGACAATTGTTGATGGCCGAGTTGTCTACGAATTGCGAGAATAGAGTCGATATCCGCCGTAGATCAAAAGTCCAATCATTGCCACTATCGCTGTTGCACGTGCCTCTTGTGCGGTGCTGTGCATCAACAACCAAATAATAAGAGCCAAAGATAAAATCGCGATGATAGTTCCGCCGGGAAGGTGGAACGAATGGGTGGGGGTGTCGCGTCGTCGACGGAACAATGGCAGCGATAGACAGGTCGCCCCATAGGTAATCAATCTCGCAATTGTGCTGATGGTTAGCGCTGCTACAAATGAGCTATTCAGCGTTAAGAAGAGCATGACTGCAGCAGTAATCAGGATTGCTACATAAGGCGTGAAGAAACGAGAGTGAACCAAACTGATAAACGCGGGCAATTGCTTTTGCTCTGACATCGCGAAGGGAACACGCGACCCGGAGAGCACCAGAATATTCAGATTGCCCGTTATAGAAATGATTGCGCCCGCTGAAATTATGGCTCCGCCAGCCGCCCCCAAAAATCTCACACCCGCATCCGCGAGCGGCTTTTGCGACTGGGCCAACTCCGGCAGCGTTCCTACACAGACAATCTGAATAAAAATGTAAAGAGTCGCAACTACGGCGATAGCGATGATCAGTGCCCGGGGAAGGTTCTTCCGTGGATCACGGACTTCACCGGCGGGAATAGTGGCCATCTCAAAACCGGTGAACGCGTATACGAGTAAAAGGACGGATTGTGAAAATGCACCAGTCGACGGGGTGGGACCAAGCGTGAATGCTTGTGGGTTAAGAAACAGTAAACCAGCGGCAATAAAAATCAGAATGGGAATTATTTTTCCTATGGTGAAAGTATTACTAACGATAGCCGCTTGTCGTATTCCCAATAGATTGATGAAAGCAAGGACAGCGACAACGCTAACGATGATCACACTGCGCCAGAGTGTATTGGTAACCGACGGCCAGAAGTAACCGATGTAGTTGATGAGGAGATTACAATTCGCTGCGAATGCTGTTATTCGAGCTAGCCAGATGAGCCAGCCAATTTCAAAAGCGACAGTCGGACCAAACGCTTCACGCGCGTACAAGTAAGGTCCACCAGTCTCATCGAAGCGACTACCGACTTCAGCAAAGCAAAGTATGATGAGCGCAACGACGAGTGCGCAGGCTACGAATGCAAAGATGCTGTAGGAACCAATCAGAGCGTAAACTTTCGCTGGCAGACCGAAGATTCCAGCTCCGATGATTCCATTGATGGCTATTGCGACGAGGTCCCAGCGGCGGATGCCACGAACGAGTCCTTCAGTTGAGGGATTTTGCACGCTGCCTTATAGCAAATTCCATTGACCTACGGGAAGAGTTTGTTCGATTAGCAAGGTACGAAACTCTTTAGTGGCTGCGTCGCGATCACCAATCAGGCTCTTCTGTCGGAGCGCGTACGTCCTCGTGCGCTAACTTACCTAGCATTCAACAAACGAATCATTGGTCATCTGACAATTGACAATGATCAATTATCAACAGTGTCCGCACCGCGATTACGTCGCAAGCTCCTCTAATTGATCATTGATCATTGTCAATTGACCAATGACTAATGCTTTTCTGGAATGTTGCGCACGTTAGCGCACGAGGACGTACGCGTTCCGACAGAAGTGCTTGATTGGTGATCGCGACAGTACTACTAAAGGGTTGCAACGGCTTGCGATGCACCAATGAACAGTAATAAGGTTAGACGAAGTCTCAATTCATCTTTCGTCGGGAAATCAAATCAACAATGCTCATCAAAAGATATTTAGGCGTCTGCGCTATAGCCGTACTCTCAGCTGCCTTTACCAATGCCCAGCCAAGTCTCCAGGATTTAGTTAATCGTGCGGCCAAGACGACGCTTGAACGATTTGCTGATCGAAAACTGGAAGAAAAGCAACTCTCAATCACCCTCATCGATCTGCGCGATACTAAACGACCCGTAACCGCTAGCTTCCGCGGCAATGAACGTATCTACCCGGCCAGCGTAGTGAAACTGTTTTACCTTGCAGCGGCTCAACGATGGCTCGAGGATAAAAAGATCGAAGATACAGCCGAGCTGTCGCGAGCTATTCGGGACATGATTGTTGACTCTTCCAACGAAGCAACCCAGTACGTGGTCGACGTGTTAACTCACACCACTGCGGGCTATGAGTTGCCTCCCAGGGAAATGGAGGAGTGGCAATATCAACGAAACGCGGTAAATCGCTACTTCACTTCGCTTGGGTACACCAACATCAACGTAAACCAGAAAACCTTTTGCGAGGATGCCTACGGTCGCGAACGCGTTTCGCGTGGTCCAAACGGCGAGAATCGTAATAAGCTAACGACCGACGCAACTGCGCGGCTGATGATGGACATTGTTACCGGTAAGATAGCTACGCCTCAACGTACAGCCTTAATGATGAGTCTGCTCAAACGCGACTACGTTGGCGCTTCAACCAATAACGACGATCAAGGTCACGGCTTCACGGGAATCGCCCTCAAGGATCTTCAGGGCTTTAAGTTATGGTCCAAGGCGGGATGGACCAGCACGACTCGACATGACGCTGCCTATATTGAAACCCCAGACGGCGCCAAGTTTGTACTCGTGACATTTACCACTGACCATGCCTCTGAGCGCGACATTATTCCGACAGTCGCGAGTGTCGTGCTTGATGGATTGAGAGACGTCAAATAGTTGACGACAAGAGATGAGCACCCCAGGCTCAACGTTCTTGGTTAAGTTTGCCGAAAGAAGCGCCGGCCTCGGTTTTCTTTTTTGGTTTGCCCTACTCTTCGTCAGTATCGGTGAGTCACCAGAAACCGAACTGATGCAAAAAGTAGTGCTCTTTGGGGCACTTGTCGTCGTACCACTTGGACTTTCATTGGTAGCGACACCAGATCGGTTTGAACGTCATTGCAGCTTCTATCGTTGGGCAGTTCTCATCCAACCAGTTGCCAGCATTACTGCTTTTCTCTCGTTGGTTGTCGAGCAGGGAGTTTTCGCAGCATTGCTGGCATCACCACTGTTTATCCTGCACATACTCATAGCTCTCTTTGGTGTTTGGAGATTGCTGCCGCGTGGACCACAGCCGCTTGAGGAATTCAGCATCGATGCAGGCTTGATTTTCTTACCGATCGCTGGATTCTGGTTTGTCATCTATCGACTTGGTATACAACTCTTCAATTTTGGGGAAACGATTATCCTCCTCACAGCGGTGCATTTTCAGTTCGCTGGTTTTGCCTCGCCCATCATTGCCGGGCTTACCGGAAGATTTCTGGCATCGCAGAGTTATCCACGCTGGGTGTACAACTGCGCTGTTATCGGGTTGCTCGGTGGAATTCCATTCGTCGCGATCGGTATCACTTTCAATCCATTGATCGCACTAGTGGGTGCAAGTCTAATAACCATCGGTTTGGTCCTGCTCGCGTTTTTGGTTCCCATTTGGGTTGTGCCTTCCATTAATGGAGTGTCCAGACGAGTTGTTCTTGCGATGAGTGCGTTGGCGGGTTTGCCGGGTATGGCTTTGGCGTGCGTTTACGCGTTCAGCATCTTTTCTAAGACGCTCATAATTGATATTCCCACGATGGCTCGCACGCATGGCCTACTCAATGCGTTTGGTTTTACGACTCTCGCGTTAATTGTGTGGACGACGATTAGACCGCCAATGCGAAGCTCTCAACCAGGAATTCCATTCACTAAGTTAAATGGAATCGGTTTTGTTGGTCCTGAATATTTTGATCGCGCCGGAGCAATATCTTCTACCAAGACGCAACCGCGCGGGCTCGTCGAAACTTTTTCAATTTTCAAGAGAAATGATTTTGATACCGACGGTGTAAACAAGATCGTTCGAGCGTTCTATGAACAGACTGCCGACTACCGTTTGATTGTGCGACCTTACTGGCGTCGACCGTTCAGAATAGGTGGCAAATTGGTACGTTCGTTCGGTCTTAGGACGGGTCAGCTTTGTTTACCCGTGGAAACAGAGTCACTTGAAAGCAGAATTGCCAGCCGATTCTTACCGATTGCGGACGAACTTGATGGAAGGCTGGACGTTAGAGGTTGGGTAAGAACTTACGCGGATACAGAACAGGCGATGTACGTCGCAGCATACTCAACTCATCAAGAACAGCGTTTTACTTACATGAATATTGCCTTTCCTTTAAGTCTCGGTGTGCTGACGAGCGTGCTTCATCTCGATAGCCTCGCATCGCCAGACTCTACTGGTGTAGTGCTTAGTAGCTTGTTCTCGTCGAGCCCTGGCGGAGATCAGGGGGTTTATTACTCGAATCGGTGGTTTAGTATTCGATTGCCGATTGACGAACGCATAAAAGTCTGGCCGGTGGAAGGTGGTCCAGTTTTACAGGCAAGCCACGAGATGTGGTTCTTCGGGAAGGAATTTCTCTATCTCGAATATGACATTTATCAAATCGAGTAATCACTTCTCATAAATAGGGAACATTTGGTTTAAGGCCGTGTCTAATCCTCCGAGTCAAACTCTTCACCGGAGAAAAGCCATGCCAAGTTCAAACACTGCTACACCTAATATCAATGTAACTCCACTGATCGATGTCTTGTTGGTGATGTTGATCATATTCATGGTTGCGGCACCTCTGAGACCTCACCGCTTCACGGCAAAGCTACCGTCGCCGCCCGTCCAGCGTGAGATGCCACCTGATCCAAGAACACTGGTCGTTACTATCGAGGCAGATCGAACTCTGAAACTTAATGGTCTCTCAGATATGGGGACGGTTAATGATCTTTCGAAGCTCAACTTGAAGTTGACGAGTGTGTTTGAGGAGCGACTGCAGAATCGTGTGTACCGCGATGGAATGGCTGCACGTGTCGACCTGCCAGAAAATGTGAGGATTGAGAAGACTGTATTCATCAAGGCTCCGCGCAGTCTTACTTATGGAGAAGTGGCAAGAGTGATCGATGGTTTGAAAGGGACTGGTGCAGAGCCCATCGGCCTGCAGTTGGACGGCTTGCAGTAAAGATTATCTTCAGTGGCTGCGTCGCGAAAACGAGTCAAGCTCTTCTGTCGGAGCGCGTACGTCCTCGTGCGCTAACTTACCTAACATTCAACAAACGAATCATTGGTCATTGGTCAATTGACAATGATCAATGATCAATGATCAATTAGAGGAGTTTGGGACGTAATCGCGATGCGGACGCTGTTGATAATTGATCATTGTCAATTGTCAGATGACCAATGATTCGTTTGTTGAATGTTAGGTAAGTTAGCGCACGGGACGTACGCGCTCCGACAGAAGAGCTTGAAAGCTGATCTCGAGGGGGTTACTGAAGGGTACCTGGTCGATCCCAACCAATATTCCAGCTCAGAGCATAACAAACACAAATTTTGGGCAACCCTCCTCAGGTGTTATTCACTCAAAAGCAACGTTTGTCACCTAACCCTTGTCATCAGACAGGGGAATAGGTTGTAATTCTCCTCTCAGTTGGAGAAGGACCGCTCATGAAAAACCCCTCTTTCTTATTGAAACTACTACTCTTCGTCCTCTTTTTGACCACCGGGTCACAGTTATCGGCAAAGGCTCAAGGTCCCACTGGTGGTGGTAGCCTAGTTCGCGACATCGCTGGCGGTGCGGCGTTGATCTTTCGCGCTCCGCAGAATCCGCTCGTTCAGGATCCCACTGGTGGCGGAAGTATCGGCGGCAGTGGAAACACAGGGGGAGGTGGAAAACCCAAGGGCGGGAAGACCGTCAAACCAGTTCGGCAGCAGGACAAAATCCTAGCCAAGGCAAATGCCGCTCGGAGTGCGCCGAAACCACGCTACGATGAGGCGGAACAGCAATATCAACTCGCAGCACAAGTCGCTCCTGATGACGCGCGAGCGTACGCCGGACTGGGCAACATCTACGTGGACCAGCAAAAATTTCCACAGGCGATTGATGCGTACAGGAAAGCTCTTAACCTGAAACCAGACTACCAGGCTGCGTACTTGCCACTCGCATTTTCACTTGCGCGCTTGAATCGATATCCGGAAGCAATTGATCTGTATAAACAGATACTGACACGTGAACCTTCAAATCCAGAAGTATTCAATAACTTAAGTTATGCCTACAACCAGACCAATCGATACGACGAAGCTGTTGAGGCAAGTCAAACAGCCATCAAACTCCTTGGTGACACTGGTCAAGCTTACACTCAAGGATTTCAGGAACGAGATGAGATTCTATCTTACGCGTATAAGAATCTCGGCAATGCTTATGCTGGACTCAATCGCTACGATGAAGCTGCGACCGCATTGAAGCGTGCTGCGAAAATCGAACCGACAAATGCTGCAGCACTTTTCAATCTTGGCCTTGCCTTGTACAACGCTCGTCGCTACCAGGAAGCGATCGAGGCCTACAAAGAAGTAATCAAGCTTCGACCCAATCTTGCTCAAGCTCACTTCAATCTTGGTTTGACTTATTTCTCCATCAACGATCGAGATTCCGCAATGGCCGAGTATGAGGTCCTTAAGGGACTAAATGCAGAGATGGCGTCTAAGTTGTTGGACTTGATTAAGAAGAGATAGCTATTCACCTATACATCTGAATGATCGTTCATGAGGCGTTCGACGGGAGTTTGACCCAAACTGTCGAACGCTTCGACCTTTGCGCTGGAACTCCTTGTAAAGAGTCCGAGTGTTTCGCCGGACCCCGATTTTATCGGACGCAAAGTTTGCACGTACATCAACAGCCTAGCGAGAATCGATGTTGCGATTAAGACATTCCCCAGGTGTACGAAGGTAACTCCCAATCCGCTAAAGCGTATCCAGACACCCGCAAGAAACATCATGAACAGCAAGAGCTTAATGAGTTTTGTAAGGGGACTGTTGCGTTTGCTTATTTGCACGCATTCGGCTTGAACTTGCTCGACATCGCCAAATTGTTTGAGAGCGGCGAGTCTGGCTTCAGTTTCCGAAAGACCTTTCGCCTGATACTGGGTAGTGAGCTGGTCGCAGTGAAAGCTGATTTCCTCCTTGACGTCCTGCTCGACACCACTTGTTTTGCGTCTAAGATTAATCCAACCTTCAAATCTATCCGGCATGAGCTTACTCCCTTCAAGCTGTTTGCAGGACTCTGGCGATCGCTTGTGAGATTCGCTTCCAATTGGCGCGCTCGCCTTCCAACTGGCGCTGACCTGTGCGAGTAAGCTTATAAAATTTTGCTCGCCGGCCATTCTCCGAAACTCCCCATTCGGCTTTGACCCAGTTACGTTCCTCCATTCGATAGAGTGCCGGATAGAGTGAGCCGTCCTCGATCTTTAATAGGTCGTCGACAGTCTGATGAATTCTTTGGGCAACACCATAACCGTGCATTGGCCCACGCGAAAGAGTCTCAAGGATCAGAAGTTCGAGCGTTCCTTGTAGTAAATCAGTTCGCGGTTTCGCCATCAGTCATCCTTCCCCCAAGACATTCTAGGGTAGTCTAGTCGAAAGGCAAAAGTCTGGCAACGGTTTGTATGGCACCCTTCATGTTGTGTTAGACTGCGCCGCTCAACACAAACTTTCAAGTGCCCAGACTTCCAATTCGGTTTTAGCCTTTGGAGGATAGTGAAATGCCCATCTCATACTACTACCAATTCCAGAACGAGCAACGCCAGACGATCAGTGGAGAGGTCATCTTCAAGTACTATATGAAGGAGAATACGACGATTTCGAGCGTAGAGGCAGCTCCGAACCGAGTAACGATCTACCTTGGATCACAAATACATCAATGCTTAGTCATCGAACCAGGTCCACCTACAACGGTCACGTTTAGACATCTCGTGGGCCGTCGACGGTAGCATTGATCCCTATCCCGGCTTTGAAAAGCGACCATGAGGATAGTTGAAGATTCCACCCAGTGTGGGTGGGACTAATGGTCTTGTGCAAAGCGTGGTTGAAGTTTTTGCCTTGAAAAAAATGGGCAGTCAATTTAACGACTGCTTACTTCGATTGACGGTCAGGTAAGAAGGGGCGTCCACGGAGGGGACGCCCCTACAATCTGTCGGTCACTGATTCAGGACAAAGTTGCTTGCTCCGAATCGTTGTTGATACTCCTGAGAAACAAGGAAAGCCTTAACCATGTCAGCCTGGACAAAGTTTCCATTGAATTGGTTTAGCTTATCCAGCCAGAACTGGTACCCGTCAAAGTTTCCGTCAGGCGCATCGTCCGGATTACGTCGCAGGTAGCCAAAGTACTGCATCAATACAAAGGCAGGGTTGGACTGCTTGTTCAGGACAGACTGACTGTCAGCAACGTTACGCAGTGCCGCTGCACGTCCCGCTGTCCCACCGCCGCTAAACGCGGTAATTGCTGCTGCGCGTTCGGCTGGTGTTGGGGTCACCCCATTATTGGCGAAGAGCGAGTCGACATACTGATCAGCAGTCTGAGTGGTCGGATGTTCCAGCAAGAACTCCGATCGTCCGACCCAATCTGTTGCAAAGGCTTGTTTGTTTTGCTCCAGCTGTTGTTCCCAACCAAAAGCGCCAACGACAACGCCTCGACCAATCGTTTGAGTATCATTTAAGAATTCAGCAAATCTTGGTAGACCGCGAGGTCTAGCTGCGCTTGGCGGGAACGACGAAGTGTAGAAACGGTGCACTAGATATCCGGTTTGCTGAAACTCGATCGAAAGGAAGAACGCAGCGGACACGTTTACGCGTTTTATCCCCAGGCAATCGCCTTTCTTGACCGGGTCAGTTTCAGCGTTACACGCAGTGATCTCATTGGTCCAGAAATTGAATCCTGTCGGATCGTCACTCGCAGCTCGGTTGAGGAAATCCTGATATTGCTGGCGCACAAAGAATTGAGCGTTTGTTAATGGGTTGGGTGCGTTTGGGGTCGAATCGTTGTCGGTAATTGTTACCGTCAACGTCGACTGCGCGGGCACAAGTTCTGCGCCGGTAGCATTTTTTAGTACAACCGTAAACTGTTCTGCTCCCTCTACCAGAGTGTCATCGGTTAGGAGAATGGGGATCGTTTTGCTGGATTCGTTTTGCGCAAAATCAAGCCGGCCAAACGTTGGGTTGAAATCAGATCGATCCGATGCAGTGCCCGGCACTGTTTCATAAAACACAGAAGTGGGATCAGCAGTGATGGAGCGCTGGACAGAAACAAATAGCTTGTTAGTACCTTCTCCCAAGCTCGTCGTTGATTGAATGAAGCCTACAGTCTTGAGTGTAGCTGTAAAGCTAATACTCGGCATTTGAGTGGGGTTCGTGACAGTAGTACTTGAAGGATTAAAAACATAGTTGGGCTTGCTTGGAGTAACGGTGAAGCTACCGCAAGGTGGAATGCCAGTTATAGTTGCGTTACCTGACGAATTTGTCGTTGTTGTTGTGGTGAGACTTCCAGTAACCCCAATCGACACTCCACCAGCATCCCCGTTGAATGAACTTACTTGCACATTTGTGCTGGCAGTTGGCGAGGGAGGTTGAGGACTCGGCACGAAGGTCGGATCTGGTACCCCGATCAGAGCATTTTGCAGAAGGTAAACCTGGCCAGCAGAACGAAACGCCAAACCGTTTTGACCCCACCGGATCAGACTTGAAATCGTACCCGAAACACCCGGTAATTGAAGCTCGCCGATTTTCAGAAATGTCTTGGTATCGAAGACGCGCAAGAAAGTGACACCAGCTTCGTCCAAAACAAAATAGACTCGCCCCGCTTTCACGTCAGGTGCAACCAGGATTGGTCCAGAACCGAATGAATTAGGATTGCGAACAATGAAGGTACCGAGCAGAGTCCTTGTCTCCGGATCGATCAGTCGACCGCCCGTGGCGAAGACCAGGCCATTGTCGACTCTAAAGTCGAGACCGAAACCAGCGATCAGGTTCTGACTTGTATTTAGCGTGATGACGCCGCAAGTTGCTACTGCCATCCGGCGAAAACCAAACTCAGTCGTCTCAGTATTCTGACCATACAGAATCTCAGGCGAATTCGAGAACTCAATGACATTGCTACCAGTATGATCAGGAGTTGTGAGTGTGCGTTGGACACCATTATCAAAGATAGCGACGCCACCATGACGAGGACTCACGCCTGGACGCAGTCTCGATACGGCAATAACGTTTGGTTGACCCGGTGCAACTGAAATGTCTTCCGCGCGGTATGGCCCAAAGAATTGATCGCCACCCAATGAGAATTGAAGTCCGGGCGCTCGTGATCCGGTGTCAAACTTCCTTACAGCATTTGCTCCGTCCAATGCTACGTAAATAGTTGAGCCGTTGTCAGAGATCGCTAACTTGTTTGGTTCACTACCGACAAAAACAGACTGCTCAAGAGTTCCCGCAGTGGCATTGATCGGGGTAATGCTGTTTCCATTCGCGCCACCACTCGAGGGGACGCTCGCAAAAATCGTCGCAGATGTTGGTCCAACAGCAAGATCATTTGTGGCCAGCGCAATCTGGCGTAACTCTCCAACACCTGGTGTTGGAACTGGAGTCGGTGTTGGCGTTGGTGAGGGAGTGGTCGGAGTTGGAGTTGGAGTCGGAATCGGTCCCCCCGAAGGAATCAGTGTTGTTTGAATTAGAACTACATTGCCGCCTGTTGTACAAAACGCCAGGCCATTTGAGCCCCAACGGACCATTTCGGTTGGCGTGCCAAGAATGTTTGGAATGTCGAGTGTTCCAACTGGAACAAATGTTTGGGAGTCGTACGCTCTTAAGGTGACTGTCACTGGGCCCCCGGAAGAAAACGGTGCGCTCAAAAAATACACGCGATGTACTGTTTCGTCCGGTGTGAACGCAGTCGTAGTTGTTCCCAAACCAGTGAATGTCCCGAAGAGATTGCCGTTCTCCGGATCCAAAACTTGTCCACTGGAAGTATATAGACGACCTTCACTCAGTTTCGCCGCGCCACTGGCTGAAACGTTGCTGCTGTTAATGGAAGAAACACCCGACGCCGTAACACTGAGACGTGTTAGTAACCCCGATGAAAGAGCATAGAGTCGACTATTGTTAGCAGTGTTGAATACCAGGGAGTTTGAGCCTGTACCGATTCCGTTTGGTCTGCGTACCCCGTTGTCGTAGATGGAGACCAAACCTGATTGAGCGGCAACTGCGACGGTCCCTGGATTTCCCGGTTGCACGGCCAGTTCACCCGGGAAGTTTGGGCCATTGAAAGAATCAGTGCCGAGGGAGAATTGAATGTCAGCAGTCTGCGTTGTCGAGTCGAACCTACGAACTGCTCCTGCGCCCTGCAAGCCGACATAGATGAATTGACCGTTGTCAGAAATAGCCATCTTGTTAGGCTCGCTTCCAACAAAAACACCCGCGCCAAGATCACCGGTATTGGGATTAATAGGCACAATCTTATTCCCAATCGCTCCGGCCGATGAGGGCACACTTGCGTAGAGGGTCTGTGTATTGGGATCTACAACAAGATCATTCGTCGCCAGATCAATTTTTCGCACAAAGCTTTGATCGACAAAGAATGGTGCACTTGGTGAAACTCTTGAAATAAGCCTGGCGTCAACACCTCTTGATGCGAACGTCATCGCAGTGCAGGCAATTAGAAACAACGCAAGCAGTATCGTAGTGAGTCGGGCGCTGGTGAGTCGAAAACGCATTACGGACAATCCTCCTGAAGGTTCGTAGACGGTTCTAGCCATGAATGATGTCTGCTTTTGGTGGTGAGCGCAGTTCACTGCTGCCGGGGGACCACACAAAGAAAATCTGATATTGCGACTGCTGTTGTTAGTGTGAAACTAACGATGAGTCATTGAGGACTCGATAGTTCCAACTTACATGAGAAAGCTCTCTGGCAGAGAAGTTTGCTTAAGAGAAGCCCGATATGAGGCTTTGCACATTCCCCCTGAGAGCCTAAGCAATCGGGAGAAATATACCATAGATCAGTCAGAGTATTCGCGAGACCACTCTGCTGATACTGCCTGCGCTTTGGTGAAGTCATCGACCACGAGGATAAGTTGATGGTGGTGATCGCTATAGAGTACCTCAATATTCACGCCCGCTTCAGCCATTCGTTTTGTGAGTTTGCCAAGTTGCCCTGGCTGATCCTGTCTGAGACGTTGCACCACGACATCGTTTACTGACAATACCTCGATTCCCGCAGACTCGAGTGCTTTGCGCGCGGCCTCACCATCGGCAAACAGAAAATGTGCAACGCCGACACCATTGACAACGAAGGCGCCACCACCTTCGATACTCACGCCTGCAACTTCGAGTGCTTCTCCCATGGCTGCAAGTGCCCCCGGTTCGTTCTTTAGTGTGATAGTTAGATCTTTCATGATTAGTGCTACGTTACAATGCCAAGATCTGTCTCCTAACGATTTCCAATAATAAACAACCCGTTGTGTACGTGCCAGAATATCCACGTTTGGCTGAGTTGACCGCCGGCGTGGGCAAACTGCTGGCACCTCAAACACAAAACAAAAGCGGGCGGCCTTGAACTGGCTGCCCGCAATTGTTTGATTACTTAACTTTAAGAACTGGTGAGCCGTGGAGGGCTCGAACCTCCGACCCGCTGATTAAGAGTCAGCTGCTCTACCAACTGAGCTAACGGCCCTGATTGAAGACGCGTGAAATTATACGTGCGAGGTTTAATGTGTCAAGCAAGCACAAAGTGTGACAGCAAGCACATAGTGTGGCTTGTATCCGTGTTTGGGACCACCCGCGTTGTTTGTTTTTTTCAACGTCCGATGTTAGCCACGTGGTGGCGATTTGGTTTGCACCACTACGAGGTGGAAATCGCCTTACTAAAACTAGTTTGCGGCGGCTACTGAACAATCTTTGTCGCCAAGTAGTTTGTGGACCGCATTGATCAGCTCGTCAATCTCAGGCTTTGGCACATAAGCAGCCGCGCCAGCTTCCATCGCTTCATGACGGTGAATTTCGTATGCATCGCCCGTATAGAAAATGCACGGAACCTGAGGCGTTTTCTCTTGAAGAAACCCACACAACTCGAGTCCCGTCCCGTCAGGTAAACGCTTATCAAGTACGTAGAGATCAAACTCCTCACGCAACGCCATGGTCATGGCTTCTTCCAGCGTTCCAGCCGTCTTTACCAAATAGTCTTCCTCAGACAAAAGCAGCTGAAGCATCTCCGACGTATCGCGATGATCATCTACACAAAGAATGCGGCATTTCGAGTTGGGCATCTTTGGGGGAACCTCCTTGAATTGTTCAAATAATTGCAGTCCTGTCGGAGTGGGACAACCACAGGTCGGGCAAGATTATAATAACCGTGGGCATTGATCTCCTAGCAAAGAGCCCACTTTCTGGAAACTGCGACGTATTTGAGCTTTGTTTAGTTAACTGCGTATTTAGGATCGTTTACCTTTCTTGCGATCCAGTACGAGACAAGGTGGGCAGCCCTCCTGCCCACCGCCAAATCCCTCAAAACAGCTATTTACTTGTTTTTGATTTGTCGCGTTTTTGTTGGATTGAGAGCGAGTTTTGCATTGCTTTGAGGATCTGTTTCAGAACCTCGATGTCTTCGTCCTCAGGCTCCAACTGGCTGTACTTCTCAAGAGTTGCCGACGCTGCGGCGAGATCTCCGAGCTTGTGATAGACCAGCGACAGATTGAAGAAGACAAGCGAGAAGCCGGGTTCAATATTTGCAGCCGCTTCATAATGCAAACGCGCCAGCTGAAAATTTCCAGCATCGTAATAGAGATTCGCAAGATTGTAGTGTGCTTCTACGTGACGCGGGTCATTCTTTAGCGAGAGAGTAAAGTTGTCGAGTGCCTTAGTCAGTTGACCTTGCTCGAGATTTAGTATTCCCAAGTTACAGTGCGCCTCGGCTACGTTATCTCCCTCACTAATCGCCTCTTGATAGTGGTCAACTGCGGTGGGATCGCCTTGTTCATGTAAAAGAAGTGCTTCTTCGAACGGGGTAAGTAGTCGAGCAAGCCGACTCGGCTCAGCACGAAACAGATTCAGTTGTCCCTGAAGTTCCGCTTCGATCTGACGAATACTGTGACCCTGCGATCGTAATTCACGAACCCGTCGGAATTGCGTGAGAGCCTGAAAGTCGTAATTGAAATCAGTGGTTTCTGAAGGGTTCGAGGCTTGAATGATCCCCTGCTCAGTCCAACGTCGGATAGTCTTCTCGCTGAGACCAAACAGTTGTTTGATCTCTTTTATGGTGTAGGAAGATTTGACACGCTGATAGTCTGCCTTTAAAGGGACAGGTGAGGGAAACGAGATTACATTAATGCTCTTATCTTTCATCTAACTCGCGAAGTTGCCCGGTTACCTCTTGCTATGAGGCCTTTCGCTTCTTAGCCACCTTTGCTTTCACCAGTGTGATTTGCGGCTTCTTCTTACTTGCCGTCGACGGTGACTTCACCATTGGTTTTCTACTTGACTGCTGCAAGCTCTGCTTAAGCGCGCTCATAATATCAAGTCTCGGAAGTTCTTCAACTTCAAATTCAACAGTCTTGTTGCCTTTGATCTTCGAATCGATCAACTTCCTGAGCGCGGTGTAGTAATTGTCCTCAGTGTCGATCTCTGACAACGTCGTGGCCATTTCACCCACAAGAGTTGCCGCAAGCTTGAGCTCATTCTTGTTGAGTTTGGACGCGTCAAGATTCTTTACTCCTTCGAGCTCTGGTACATCGTCCATCTTCCGGAGTTCATGTGGGTAGTGAAGCTTCTGCAATACGAGACCGTCGTCATGAGGGAATATGGCGACGAGATCTTCGCGATCTCGCAGAATAACCTTGCCAACCCCAACCTTCCCGGTTTGTTTCATGACTTCTCGGAGCAGCGCGTAGGGCTTTTCTGAAACCGGGCCGTCGGGCCCGGCAAAGTAAGGAGCGTCGTAAAACGTTGTTGGTATCTCGGAGCGGTCAACAAAGCCGACGATGTCGACAGCCTTGGTCGTCTTTAATTTGATTTTGGCCACGTCGTCGGGTTCGACAATGGCATAACGGTCGGGCTCGTACTGGTAGCCTTTTGTGATCTGATCGTTTGTCACAACCTCGCCGCATTTTTTGCAGCGTTTGTCGTAGCCGATTGGGCCAAAATCGTCCCGGTGCAGCTGATTGAACTGTATCTTTTCGCTGGTTTCGATCGCGTTATAAACGCGGACTGGAATCGCGACCAACAGGAAGCGTATGTGACCTTTCCAGATAGACCTCATAAAACCACTTCTCCTCACGCGAAACGCGGGCCTTGGCCCGCGCTTAACTTGTCTCGCCTATAGACTTTGGCGAGGGGCCGTATTATGCGACTCATGGGATAGGGAAGTAAAGAACTAAAAAATGGCGCCTGGAGCCGATTTTAGCTGCTTTAGGTGACCAGATCTTCGTGCAAAGCAGCTACTTTTGTACGTCCTAAGAATTCACTTGATGTACTAGAGAGGTCGAGCTTATTCTTTAATCGTCGTCACTGTCCCTTACCTCACGAATCCAAGTCCGTTTCCAGCATCTTTTACCATGAAACTCACGACCAGAATTCTGTCTGCATTCTTTTTGATCACCACTACGTTCGGTTTTCCTCAAATGGGCGCACTTGCCGCTCCACCAGAAGATCGTTGGTTGCGGGATGCCCCCGGCTACGAGCAAGCCTTACAACTCCAACAGGAGTTAAAGGTTCCTCTCGTTATCTATTTCGCTGCGGACTGGTGTCCTTATTGCCGTTCTTTGGATGGTCAATACTTAACTGCGACACCGGTTCAGCAATACCTGCGCGGTGTGGTCAAAGTTCGGATCACTCCGGATCATGGCCGTCCAGAACGTGAGCTGGCGAAACAGTATGGCGTCACTGGTTATCCAACCTTCCTGATAATCCCAAAACCGTCTGCCGGACCCCGCGGGGTCAATCCGTTTAGACGAGGTGCGCCAAATCTGACTCCAGCTGAATTTGCGAAAGTCTGTGCCAACTCACCCTCATCACCTGCGATCGACAGGAGAGCCAGTCCACTTAAACCATCGCCGTCAGTTGCCACAACGAACAGCGAGACTCCGGTAGAAGAGCCGCCGATGCCAACAGTCGACTCCATTCTCAAGAAGTACGTTGATGCAATCGGAGGTCGAGATGCGCAAACTAAACTCTCAAGTCGGGTGAGCCGAGGGAGAGTCGACATTATTGGGCAGAGTTTCGGAGGACGTTTGGAAATTTATGCAAAGGCACCGAACAAGTCTTTGACGGTAATTGATGCAGAACCGATCGGAACCTTCAAGCGAGGTTTTGATGGTCGCTCCGGATGGAATCTCTCCGAGCTCGGCTTGCAACTCACGAACGGGCCTGAACTCGCCTCACTTGCTGCTGATGCCGACTTCTATCACGAAATAAGATTGAGAGAACTCTATCCTCGTATGAAAGTGGTCGAACGAATCAAGGATGGCGTCCGCTCTTTATACAAAGTGGAAGCGATTCCGCGAGGTGGAACACCGGAGACTCTCTACTTTGATATGGAAAGCGGTTTGCTCATCCGCCGTGACGTCCCGCGTAAGACGTCGAATGGCATAGCCATGGCGGAGTTTTATTTTACTGATTGGCGTGTAGTGGATGGGGTGAGGTTGCCATTCAAGGTTACGGAACTACTACCAAACACGAAGTATGTTTTCACAATCAACAAGGTGGAACATAACAAGGTGGTTGAGGATGCAATCTTTAATAAACCTTTGCGTTAGAGAGTTCCATAAACTGCTGCGTTGCTGTCAGCTCTCAGCGTCTCTGCGTTCTCTGCGTCTCTGTGTTGAACCTAGCCGTGTGTTACATATCAACGCAGAAGGCGCCGAGAACGCAGAGAAGCAACCGCGTTTCAAATTGAATGAAGTAGAGCGTTGCGCATTGCCCCGGCGGACTGCCAACGCTTTTGCGGGTCCTTGGCTAATGCGCGATCAATGATGTCGCAAACTGGCTGTGGTATTTCAGGAGCACGCTGACGCAACGGCACAGCCTCCTGTTCAAAAATGGCTCGTATGGTGTCATTCACACTGCTCTTTTGAGTGAGATCCAGAGCGAGTGTTCCTGTCAGCAAACTATATGCGGTCATGCCAACTGCATAGATGTCTGATTGGGGTTTGACGTCGCGGAAGTTGCGCAACTGCTCGGGTGGCATATAGGCGAGTGTCCCCGCCATTTCGCCAGCCATCGTCACTCCACTCATTCCTGATTGAGTAAAACTCTTGGCAAGACCAAAGTCAGTGAGTTTGGCAACGAGGTTAGGGGATTGTCCTGCTATTAGTATGTTCTGATCTTTAAAGTCGCGATGTATATACCCAGCCGCATGTGCGAATGAGAGCGCGTCCAGAGATTGCGACATGATTGAGATCGCGTCGTTGTAGGGAAGTCGTCCCCCTTTCGCTTCTGCCAACTTTGACGCATCACAGCCATCGACAAACTCAGTCACAAGATAGACGACCCCATTGTGTGTACCACGATCGATAAACTCGACGATATTCTTGTGTTTGAGTGTTGCGGCAACGTCGATCTCGCGCATAAACCGCCGCATTGCTTTGTCACTGACAGCGAACTCCGGTAACAGAGTCTTAATCGCGACAGCTCGTCCATTATCCTGCTGACGTGCGAGCATCACCGTTCCCATTCCGCCTCGTCCGATCAACTTGACGGTGTCGTAACCAGGAACTGCTTGTGGCGTTCGCTTAAGTTCGATTCGGCAATCCTCACATAAAAAGGTCATCCGCTCATCAGGAGCTGAAGCCTGCGCTTGCTCTCGACGTCCACAGTTGAGGCATTCCACCATTACCAGAACTGGATGATGAGACGCGGTCGGGTCGTCTTGAGTGGTTTCAGTAAGATGTGCCGGGAGACTAGCGGCAGTAACTTCAACCTCCAATACGGTTGCGCCCCCCTGCACTCGATCACCATTCTTTAGATAAGCGTCTCTTACTCGCTGTCCGTTAACAAACGTTCCGTTAGTCGAGCCGAGGTCACGTAGAAAAGAATGTGGCGGGTTGATTTCCAGCAGACAGTGATTACGTGAGAAGTAACGATCGTCGGGCAGACACAGATGTGCGTCTGGAGTTCGGCCAATCAGAAAGCTATCGTGCTGAGTAAACGAAAAGATGCGACCCTTGTAAGGCCCGGATATTACTTTTAGATTGACCTGCATCTAGTTAAGGCCGGCTTGTTAACGGGTAATCTCAAGATTATCAAACGCGACTTCTTCGATATCACTCGTATAGAGTCCGGCTCGGCCACGTTTGAAATTTTCCTTGTCAGTAATGCGAGTGAGGTACTGTCCGTTGATATAGAACGAGAGCTCAGTGCCCTTGATTCTCACTTCCAATACGTTTGGGCTGGAACCGGAATGGATTGCGCTCGATTTTGTTTTTGAGACCATCGATGTCTGATTCCCGTTGTTGTGCATAATCACTTCATACTCAGGATCATCACTCGGGTAGATCACCAGCGCATAGTCTTCCAGTTGTTTTGTTTTTGACTGGGCGCAATGGACCATCAAGCCAAAGCCAGCTGACGGCACACCACCGGTGACACTCCTGGCAGTTACTTTCACAGTCGAATTCTCTGTAGTGTAATCCTCGGTTGGCGCGTACATAACTACGAACGTTTTTTCTTTTGACGACATGTGGTATTCGTCATCGGCATACCAGATGCGACCAAATCTCGAGTCGCCAATGCCCCACTTTTGTTCACTGAAGTCATCCGAGAACGCAGCCGGCAGCGTCGCGTTGGTGTTGGTGTTTACGTTGGCGTTCCGGTTGTCGTTACGATTGTTTGTGTTGGTTACGTTGCTGTTGTTGTTCGCGGTGATCCCGGTGATTGCTATCACCATGACAGCCAGGCCTACTCCGATCACAGCCAGTGCCGCCAGTCCGCCAAGGATCCACCAAATCGCATTGGATTTCTTCCGCGGTGTTGGAGTTGGCGACCAAGCTTGCGGTGGCGGGGGTGGTGGCGTTGGCGGTGCGGGTCGAACCAACGGAGATTCCGGTTGATAAATAGCTGTTGGCGGAGGTTCTGAAGTCTCCCGCGGCGATGGATACCTTACCGTAACATTCGGGTCTGTTGGCGGAGGTGCGTCGGCAACAAGCGGGGTGCCATCTTCCAGGCAGAAGTTTAGTGATGAGTCTGTGTAAGTGCGATTACAGCTGGGGCAGCGTTTCATCTATCTGACTCGAATTGGCTAGTGGCATTGGCATATCAATGCCAAAACTATCGTAAGCGCGAGAAAAATGGAAGAAGAAAGAGCAATGTCCGACATGCTTTAGCTTGTCGGCATGCTGCGGTAAACCCATCTTACGACAAGCTAAAGCATGTCGGACATTTGAGGAGTAAGCCTCAAGGGCTGATGGGTTTACCGCATCATTACGACAAGCTAAAGCATGTCGGACATTTTGCCTCAAGGGCTGATGGGTTTACCGCAGCGTCCGCAGAATTTTGTTCCACCCGGATAACTGGTCCCACACAACCGGCAGAAAACTTCCACCGGCTTTGGTGGTCGCCAATCAAGAGCGGCGGTTCCGATAGGTATCCCGCAGCGCCCGCAGAATCTAATGGACGAAGGGTAGCTGTTTTTGCAACGCGGGCAGGTAACTTCATTAGTTGGAGCGACAGGTTTGGCAATGCTGTCGGGCTGCACCATTGCGCTGTAATCTGACACAGGTTGAAAGGTTGTGTTCCCGCAACGCCCACAGAACTTTACGCCCTCGGCGAAACGCGACTGACACTTCGTGCACATGACAACAACAAGTGTAGTTGAATGACCGGGGCGGCTGTCTAAACTCCCACCACGTGATGGTGTCAGCTGATTTTGCGACAGCCCGATCTTCAACTGCGCTTCAATAATCTGATCGGCCACATCACTCCTGATTTCGATCAATCGCTCATCGTCAGCTTCGCCAGATTTTGAAACACGCAAGACGTGTTGCCCAGGAGCTAGGGAAGTCAGAATCACACGACCGGATCGTCCTACTGAACCATAGCGTTCATCGTCAACATAAACTTCGGCGCCTGAAGGGGCCATAATGATCAGACGTGAATCGCCACGTTTGATCTCTTCCGGATTCGATGAAATCGCTTCGGCAAATTCTTCCAACCACTCGCTGGCGCTAGCGGGTCGCTCAGCAGGCTCCCTTGCTAATGCCTTCATAATCGCAGCCTCAAGCTCTGGACTGACATCACTCCTAATGCTCGACAATGCGGGTGGTGCCTGCATTAGTTTTTGAGCTATCAGTTGGGTGATATTTCCTGTGAACGGAGGCCGGCCCGCGAGCATGTGATAGGCGATGGTACCTAGTGCATAGACGTCAGCTCGCGCATCAAGCGTGACGCCCTGCTGCATTTGTTCCGGTGCCATGTACTCCGGGGTCCCAATAATGCCTCTTGACGCCGGCCCGCTACCGGAACTGAGATCGGATCGATCAGCGTTCACGATCTTGGCCAGACCAAAGTCGCCCACTTTTACAAAACCGTCCTGCCCGGCCGTTTTTCTTCGCTGTTGCATCAGGAAGATGTTGGCAGGTTTGAGATCGCGGTGAAGAATTCCTTCATCATGTGCGGCGTCGACTCCGGCCACAACCTGACGCAGGATATTTGCAGCCCGTTGAGGATTAATTGTCCCCTCACGTCGCAATAAGTGATAGAGAGATTCACCTTCAACGTATTCCATCACAAGAAAAAACACGCCGTCGGGACTCTTACCAAAATCGGTTACGTCAACAACGTTGGGGTGACGAATTGAAGCCGCCGCTCTCGCCTCACGTTCAAACCGAGCGATGGCTTCACCTTCTTGTAAGTCCTCGTCGTTCAGAATGTCAGGTCGAACAGTCTTTACGGCAACTCGTCGGGTGAGGAGATTCTGGTCGCGTGCAAGATAGACTTGCCCCATCGCACCACGACCGAGCCGCTTTTCGAGCAAGTAGCGAGAAGCAAGCAACCGTGGACCAGGCAGTGTTTGTTTAGTATTGACCGCGTCCTGAGTACAGATGAGAACGTCGTCTTCGAAACAAACTTCGCATCGAGGGCATTCACGCATTATTTGGATTCTATCAGAAGAATTACGACTCTGCGTCTCGGCGTTCTCTGCGTCTCTGGCGTTGAACATGTCGTCCGTAACATTCAACGCCGAGACGCAGGAGAACGCCGAGACGCAGAGAGGTAGACCCGAATCGTGAGATTTGGCAGCGGACCTTCTCAGCGCCTCCTAGGGTGGAACCTCTGTACAGCACGCGGAGCACCGACTTGCTTTCAAAGGAATTGCCGTTAGACAGAAAGGGCAATCCTTTGTAGCTGGTGGTGGTTCCGACTTTAGTCTGTTCACTAGTCTGACCAGCAGGAAAACCACAAACGCGATAATCAGAAAGCTGATGACATCGTTGAAAAAAGCACCGTAAGTGGAGCACCCTTCGCTTTAGCATCAGCTAGCGAGGTGACGTTTTGTCCTGATAGATTTACGAAGAGACTCGAGAAATCAGCTTTGCCCAGAGCGAGACCAATCGGTGGCATGATGATTCCTTCAACCATTGAAGTGACGATCTTCCCAAACGCAGCCCCGATTATTACAGCCACGGCCAGGTCAATAACGTTACCCCGAGCAATAAACTCGCGAAACTCTTTGAACATTAGTTCCTCCAGGTTTTTGACCGATGGACAGGGGCGGGAAACTCTAGACGTTTATTGATGACAGTTTTCAGCCAACTTAAAACCAGCTTTTTCTGCTTCCTGCTTGCTCTTGAATGTAACTCGATTTGCTTCGGGTATGTCTTTGGCTGGATGGCAGCCATTGATGTAAAAGATCTTTCGCTGGCTGTCGGCCAATATCTCGCTGGTTTCCGTGCCTTCGCCCGTACTCTCGACCACGGCTGAATCGGCGTCTTCCTTTGCGAGACGTCGAGCCGCGATGGTGTCGTCAGCGGCTAGAGTCAAGAGTCGCAAGGTTGGACCACCAGCTACGATTGTTGCTATCAGTTGAAAGTCAGCACAACGTAGTTGCTGACCTCTCGACTTCCATGACGACCAGTTTTCTGGGACGTGCAAAGAGCGCGCTACACTCTTGATGAACTCATCTAATAACTGGATTTTGTACGTCTCGTCGAAACCAATCCAGATTGATACGAGCCGATCGTCAAGTAGATCGAGGGATACGCTCCGCACACTTTCAAATTTTGTCTTGTCGATCTTGGGGTCGAAGTATGGATTAATTGTGGTTTTAACAACGCCAAATGAATCAGTCTTACCAAATACGGTTTGCGGAACTCGAGCCTTAACTTCATCTCGTGTCATTCCCAGATGAAAACCGAGTAATTCGGCGGCAGGAGGAAGGTCACTTATCTTTGCGGTGCATTGCTGCCCCGATACTGTGAGGACACCGACGAAGAAAAAGAACCAAAAGATTTGCAGTGAGATAAGTGAAGCTGAGCGCGAGGGAATCATAACTTTATGCTCGGGAGTTAGTACCGAGCTTGTCGCGTAGGAAGATCAATGAACCAGAGATCGAATTATTCCCTCGAGAGTCTCGGGCTCAAAAGGCGTTGAAACATATTCATCACATCCGGCTTCGAGAGCCAGTGCCCTGAATTGATCTGCTCCATATGCCGAACAGGCAACAATGGGCACTCCGCCGAGTTCTTTAACGCCGCGGATGTGTCGAGTTGCAGCCAATCCATCTAGTTGCGGCATTTGCATGTCCATAATTATTAAGTCCGGACCTTCTTTCTCAGCGCGGTCGATTGCCTGCAGACCGTCAGCAGCTTCGATGACACGAAAACCTCTACGTTCTAGCCAGGTGCGCAGGAGTAGCCGCGTATCATCAAAATCGTCCACAACCAGAACAGTACGTCTGTGATCTGAAAACTTTGGCGCCGACATGATCATTAGTTTCCGACGGGGAGGCCTAAGCCTAACAAAAAAAATGCAAATGCGCAGCATGAACAGGGAGAGCGGGGAGTTTGAGATTTGGTTTCAGTTTTCTTGCGATCTCAAATCTGAAATCTCAAAGCACAAAACCCAAAACCAAAACCGAAAGCACAAAGTACAAAGTACAAAGCACAAAGCACAAAGCACAAAGCACAAAGCACAAAGCACAAAGCCTCTATCACACATCCTTCGAACGCAGCGCAATAATCGTAGCTATGAAGAACGTAAGTATCATCGCTACCAGGATGCCCAGATTTACACCGTGGCCACCCCATGGATGTAAGAAATCAACATAGCCACTTACGTCGTCAGGAACTTTCTTCGCCGGTGGAATCTCAGGCGCTGGTCCAAGTTTTGGCGCTGTCGGCTGTTTGCCGCCGCGACCGGTCGCGAGATCCTTTTGATAGTCCTCCATCTTCTTCTCAAAGTCGTGAATACTTTTCTCCGCATCCGACTTGTACTTTGTCACCTTCGCGCGCGCGTCCTCTATATTCTGATCATTTTCCCGTTCGATATTCTTGAAGAGTCCGCGACCGTCTGCATCGTTGGATGGTTGAGCGTCTTCGTCCTTTCCACGTAGCACCGGTAAAGTCGACAACCGTTTCATCTCATCAAAGGACCACGTCGCTGGCATAGCAATGCCGACAACCTTTGAAAGACCTGTTGGGATTCCGACCAACCCGGAAAAAAGAATCTGCGGGATGAGGATCAATGGGATCAAGCTTGTGGCCATCTCTGATGTTTTCACCACCGCTGATATGAACAAACCAAGCGTGATTCCAACGAGACTGGTTACAACCATGACGAACAGTTGAGGTAAGCCAAATACACGTCCGGGAAACGACATCAGCCTCGTTGCATCGAGTAGTTTGAGAGTTCCAAACAACAACAGACACTGCAGCCCAACAATCATTAGCAGAACAAAGATCTTAGACCCGACATAAGTGAACAGTTTGAGGTTTACCATCCGCTCGCGCTTGTAAACCGGACTCTCGCGGATGATTTCCCGCGCGGCTACCGAAGTGCCAAACCATAGTGAGACAAGCGCTAATACAAAATAAATAAAGTCTCTCGGAGCTTTCGCGCCCACGACCAGATAGGTCAACATCGCAATAATGGGCGCCTGGGCAAAGAGAATCAGCAGATTGAATTTGTCTGAGCCGAGAACCTCAAGATAACGTCGCGAGAGTGTGGTCCATTGACGCAACCACTCACCGATGGACGTCCGCGGCCTTGATGGCGCTGAAGTTTTTGCTGTTGCCGAGACGGATCGTAAAGGAATCTCGACATTCATCCGGTACTGCTCAGTTTCAAGAAATCTTCGCTTCCACTGTTCCGCAACCTCTTCGGCGATTTGATCCTTATTGGCTCGCCCATTCATCTGCTTCAACTTCTCGAAGATTGGAGCCTCGAGTTTGTCGTACAGGTCCTTAAAACTTTCGGCTCCCACATGTGCGAGCGCCTCCTGAGGTCGTCCGTAAAAGACGAGTTTTCCACGCATGAGAACTACCAACTTGTCGAACAGTTTTACGTTCTCCATTGCGTGGGTTGTAAGGATGACTGTGCGACCGGATTCCGCAATCTGACGAAAAAGCTTCATCACTTTTTCTTCGGTTGCGGGATCAAGTCCCGACGTGGGTTCGTCCAGGAAAATGACTGACGGTTTGGTGATTAGTTCGACTGCAATTGAGACTCTCTTGCGTTGACCGCCGGAGAGTTGTGAGATTGGGACATCGCGACGTTCGCTCAAACCCGTGATGTCCATCACTTCTGAAACGACTTGATTGATCTCGCTGGTGGAAATGTCCCGCGAGAGACGGAGTCGTGCGACGTAATACAAAGTTCGATAGACAGTAAGTTCCCGGTGAATGATGTCATCCTGCGGAACATAGCCGATAGATTGCTTGAGCGATTCCAGATGCTGGTAGAGATCCAGGTTATTCACGAGGACGTTGCCGCTTGACGCGGGTCGCATCCCGTTCAACGAATCCATCAACGTAGACTTGCCCGCTCCCGATGGTCCAAGCAGTCCGACAAACTCGTTTGGTTGAATACTTAGATTAACCTCATCAAGGAGTCTGATCTTGCCGCCACCCGATCTGTTCTGTACTTCTTTGGTGATTTTCACCACGTCGAGACGGGTTTTTGCGCGCGTATCAAAAACCGTGACTCCTCTTTGGGGATTTACCCGCAAAAGGAACGGTCCAATCTGCACAACATCTTCCGGAGGTAGCGTACGTCGTCCGGTGATGCGTTGGCCGTTGACGTAAGTGCCGTTGGTTGAGTTCAAGTCCTCAATCATCACCGTGCCGCCACCGTACTGTGATATCCGTGCGTGATTGTTTGAGATGAGCAAACCATCAAGGCGAATATCACACTCATCACCACGACCAATCATCAAGTGAGGTTGATCCAGAGCGCGTTGGAGAAAAACTCTTGGTTCGTTTGGTTTAAGCTCAAGACTCCTGGAAGTGTTTTGAAACTGAGCGCTATCCGCACTGGCAAATATGGTTCGATTCTGCGGTTGACCCAAGCGGCCGCTGTGAGGTAACGAGCCGGATTGTCCCATATGAGCAGTTCGGTGGGCGTCTTGATTCTGTGGCGCGCGAAAACGCAGACTCGGACCACTTGGGCCAAGTTCTATCACATCGTTGTCGTGAAGTATTTCGCCTCCGGTGATCCTGCGTCCATTCAGAAACGTGCCATTGAAGCTCCCCAGGTCGACCAGGATGTAGGTCTCATTCTGCTGCTTGATTTCAGCGTGACGTCGGGAGACGTTAGCAGCGTTAGCGTCGATGACGACGTCCAGACCAGGCTCACGACCAAGACGGACGGACTCTTTATTAATGAAGAATCGTTGTGACGAACTAACTTTGTCGAGGAATTCGAGGTAAACGTCGTTCATGTCTGGTTACTTGGGCACAAGGAGCATCGGTCCTGATGGAATTCTTGTCGGACTGAAGGCGTGAAATCGAGAGTTGTACGACAAAGCGCAACCTGCCGCTGGGCAACGTGCAAGTTAGGGGACATTCTTCCTCCAGGGGGAAAGAGGGAAAAGATTTAGTACTGACGCTGACTCAGGCAGAGAATATTTGTGGGAGTTACTGCTGTCAATGATTTGAGTGTTTTGACCCAATTTGGTTCCTGTCAATTTTGACAGTTATCTGGGAGCACCGCGGGCCATAGCATTTCGCAAGTTAACAAATACTGAAAGGGGAGCATGATGAAATTTGTATTCTTAGTTTGTGTGCTGGTATTGGCATTCACGTCGCCGAATAGAGTTGCCTTTGCCCAAACGGAAACAGCCACAGGTGTCGAGACTGTAAAAGACCTTACTTTGCTGCGCCGGGATTTGCGGGCGGAGAAGAAACAGCTAATCGCGCTGAACGTGCCGCTGACCGAGACGGAGGCAACCAAATTTTGGCCCGTCTATGATCAATATGTCGCCGAAATAACGAAGGTCTATGATGATTTTTATGGCTCGGTGAAGGAATATGCTGCGAAGCAAAAAGTGATCACAGACGCTGAATCAAGTGCTCTGATGAAGCGATGGGCTGCAGCTCTGGTCCAGATAGCACAAACGCGTCAGAAATACATTCCAATTTTTGAAAAAGTCATCCCTGCGAAAAAGGCAGCCGTCTTCATGCAAGTAGATCGTCGACTTTACGCGCTGATCGACCTGCAAGTTGTATCGGAGACACCGTTGCTTGGTCAGTAAGTTTTGAGAAAAGGAAAAGTGTGGTACCCGCGGCAGGGGTCGAACCTGCGACCTTTCGCTCCGGAGGCGAACGCTCTAATCCACTGAGCTACGCGGGCCTAAACAAAATCGCAGGTTTCAAAGAGATGAACCAAGAGTGTCCCCCTTTTTGTAACCCTTTTTGCACCCCTCGTCAATAACGACTGCTCTAGGTGGCTCTTGGTATGATGATCGCGATCTGTGCTTCGGAAGTGTGAGAACTTAACTATCTATTGAACAGCGCTCAACAGCGCTACGCTCGGCGAAGCTTTTGCTCGGGTAATTCCTTATCACTTAAACCGCCCCACGCAAAATCATGGGCAAAGAACTAAACGGTGGCGATCCATCACTCGAACGAGTGGCGGACAAACTCGGACTGAGTGTGCGAACGCTACAGCGCAAGCTTCACGACTTGAATACCTCTCACAATGAACTGGACGGATCAAATGCGTCGTGAACTGGCGCTGAGATACTTGCGTGAACAGGAGATGGCAATTTGTGAAGTCGCGTACTTCCTCGGCTTCTCGGAACCCAGTTCGTTTCATCGAGCATTCAAGCGTTGGACCCGCTTTACGCCGAAGGACTTCAGGGACTCACAATGATCAATCGCACGATTCTCATAATCCTCTTTGTCTGCTCATGCTTGAGCATTTCTCAAGCACAAACTGAAACGTATCCGCTCCAGAAAGGCGAAAGAGACAGCATTGGTCTTCTAAGTTGGAGTCCGAATAGTGACTTCGTGTTAGCCGCTCCTCTTAATGACGGCGCACTTCGACTTTGGGAGGTACAAACGGGGAAAATGATCTGGAAAAGCGATGTGCGCATTCTGGAGGGCCCCGGTGGAAGCTACGCGATTCATCACTCAAAGTGGACCAACGATCAAAAGTTCATTGTGACCGGAACTGCCAACGGCAAACTTCAACTATGGGAAGCTGCCACCGGAAAATTGATTTGGAACATACAGGCTCACGCTGGACCGGTTTCATCTCTGGCAATAAGTCCTGATGCGAAGTTCATCGTTTCAGCGGCGGATTTAAAGTACTTCAATTCAGAGGTCGTCAAATGGACCGTGGAAGAATTCAAGTCTGAACTCAAGATTTGGAATTTCAGCGATGGGAAACTGGTCGCCGACATCAGTGCCGGACAGAAAGCGATTAGAGGCCTGAGTTTTATTGACAACAAACGTTTTCGGGCTGGCAACGATTTTGGTCTGATCTCAACCTGGTCAGTTGATCAGCCCCAGTCAATTGAGTCGAAGCATCTCTCTCCTTGCCGGCTACCACCTAAGACGAAACCGCTCGAGCTCGTCTACAGCTCAAACCTAACTTTCGTTGCCGCCAAGTGTCCACATGCTTTGGTAGTTACCGATAGCAATACACGTAGAGTAGTGACGCGTATAGATGACGACAGCGATTACGATCTGCCAACGTTCAGTGAAGATGAGACGTCACTATTCTTTCCCGAAATCAGCACCATTCAGATCTTCGATCTAGGTGGCAAGAATGAGAGACAGTCGCGCAAGCAGGAGTGGGGCACAGTTAATCGAGATGGCAGTCTCCTGGCGACTCAGCCTCAATTCAAGCAGCCGGAGATCAGGATTGTCAGTACTAAAACTGACCAGCAGTTTGCGACGCTTGGCGGTCATCCAGGCGTGATCGAAGCCCTCGCATTCAGTGCTGACGGCAAACGCTTCGCATCGGGAAGCGATGATCGAATAGTCCGGATCTGGGACACTCAAACTCGAAACATTGTTTTCGCCCTTGCGGGTCATCAGTACGGCGTTAGGGCTTTATCATTTAGTGCGGATGGGAAGACTTTGACTTCTCAGAGTGAGAAGGAAGAGATCATCTGGAACATGGGAGACGGCACGAAAATCAAAGAGTCGAAAATCAACAAGGAGTTCCCAAGGTTCGAGCTGCTGGATACTGCTGTCAGTCCCAGCGGACAATTCGAATTGAGAGAAGAAAAGGAAAAGCCCTTTCGGCTGGTTGACGCCAAGACAAATCGGACTATTCGGGAGTTTGTCTATATCGATCAACTTGACGATCTGGCTTTTTGCCCGGACGAAAGATACTTTCTGGTAAAACCATGGTACGGCGGCTGGCAACTCTGGAGTGTCGAAAGCGACAAGCCAATTCGTGAATTCACAGTCGGCTACTCTTCCGATAACAAGGTCGCGTTTCATCCTGATGGTAAGACATTCATCACTGGCGGCTCGGGTCAAAATATTCTGATGTTCAATGTCGAAACCGGAGAGAAGCTCTGGAGTCTGTTTCCGATCGACGAACAGGAACTCGCAGAGGCGAGGGCTAAGGAGGCCGAGCGGATTGCCTGGATCAAGCAAGATGAAGAAGACGAACGACGAATAGAAATCGCTTACAAGGATAAGGTCTACATCAAGTTTGATCACTACGGCGATATGATTGCGCTGGGCGAGCAGAAGGTACGTCAATCCGGTATTCCGAAGATGAGCAAGTTCAGGAAAAGTGCGGCTGATGCCAATGCTGTCTGGCTTCGGCTGCACAACGATCTCGATGTACCTATTGCCGTCCCTACTCAGAGTATCTACGCTCCAAGCAAGAAGTGTTTCTTCCGCTTTCCTACAGGCCATAAAGTATTTGGAATATGCGACAAACAGGAAATTGTGATCCGGTTGTCAGTGGAGGATAAGAACGGAGAGGGCGTTCCGTATGGTTTTGATTGGTTTTCCTATGTAGTACTGTTGCCCAAGACGACGGTTTTGTTTTCAGTTCCCCTCGAAGTCCTGACGGACGGCAACCACATCAGGTTTGCCAGCAAGGTTCTGAAGCCCTCAGGCTTCAGCCAAACGGATGAAAGCGAAGTGGTAGTCCACCTCAAGTTTCGCGAATCCGACCTGCCAAAGTGACCGAGAATTCTCTGTGTTATGGTGGCAGTAATCTTTGTCGGCGTTCCTCTTACTACTCGACTTAATTTGAAAGCTGTAATTTCGGGTGTGAGACGATATCTTCATTATGAAGCCGATGATAAAGACAGAAAGCGTGACTTCTTTGAATGGTCTACACACAGCAAGTGATTCGTATGCGAATCAACTGATTCAAATACGAATCACTTGATTCGCATACGAATCACCTACAGAGGAGCCAAGATGGCCGCAACTCAGATGAACTCATTCTCCCCGACCGACCAGACTAACTCTCAATTCATGCCCCTCAAGGTCTTTGGTTCCGAGCGCAAACGGGGGAACCAAGAAATAGACCAGCTTGATATACGGTTGATCGGCAATTCGAAACCTATGCAAGCTCTTAAGAGATCGATTCGACTCGTAGCTAATTCCTCAGAGACAGTGTTAATTACTGGAGAATCCGGAACAGGCAAATTGAACGCCGCATGAGTTAACGCTCTTACGCCTTTTCCGTGACTAGCTCTTCGCTAGGATTTCTTGAGGCTGTGATGCATGATGCCGCATTTATGGACTATTATGGAGCACTCTTGATGGGACTTTAGGATGTTGGGCGCTGCGAACATTTCAATCCGACAATTTCGCAGACGAGGGATGCAATGGAATTTCGTGTTCGACTATCGAACCTCAGTATCTTGATATTCCTTCTCTCGCTGTTCATGCGGGTCGATGCTCAGCACACTAAGCGGAACAAGACTGCTCGAAATCCTTCTCCGCGTCCTGCAAAGGTTCGCTTCATTTCCGGAACCAGTTCCCTCAGAATACCGTTCGAATTATCCAACAATCTAATCCTGGTCGAAGCCAGAGTGAACGATTCCGTGCCGCTGTGGTTCATCCTTGATACGGGTGCCAGCAGCACAGTCATCGACTCTCAATTGGCAAAAGAGCTACGCCTCAAGGCGCGCAGTCGAGTCGTTGAGACCGGCGGGGCAGGCACGGCGACCGCGCTAACTTTCAAAGGAAACTCTTTAAAGCTTCCGAATGTCGAAGCAGCGAACCTGACCATATCCGGGCTTCCGATTGACTTTGTCTCTTCTCCGATCGGTCGCAAAATTAGCGGTGTCATGGGCAACGACATTCTCAAGAAGCTGGTTGTTGAAGTTGATTATGCTTCTCAGGTCATCAACCTTTATGAACCCGAGAGCTATCAGTATTCAGGTTCAGGCGAAGTTGTCCCGCTTACTTTAGAAGGCGATTTGCCGTTTGCTAGTGCGCGGGTCGCGCTCGCCGGTGGTCCTGTAATCAGAGGCAAGTTCGAGCTTGACTCGGGATCAACCGGGGCAGTCTTGTTCAATACTCCTTTCGTCGACAGAAATAAGCTCCTGGACTCAATTTCCAAAACAAGTCAGATCCGCACGGGTGGCGTGGGCGGCAGCGCTCAGGCTTTCTCCGGCCGTCTCGGGTCCATAAGGTTGGGAAGCTTTCAGTTGGAAAATCCAGTCGCTCGATTTTCTCGGGCCAGACGCGGCGATGATGCCAGCTCCAGATACGATGGGCTGATTGGAGGCGAAATCCTTCGCCGCTTCAAAGTGCTTTTCGACCTTTCTCATCGGCGAATGATTCTTTTACCCAATGCGCAGTTTTCCGAACCCTATGAAGTAGATATGAGCGGACTGGACATGGCGACCGAGGGCCAAGATTTTTCTGTCGTAGTGGTTAACGAGGTAGAGAAAGGCAGTCCGGCGGCAGAGGCCGGGATCGAAGAGGAGGATGTGATCACGGCCATCGATGGTCGTCCCGCGAAAGAGTTTACAATGACGCAGATTCGCAAGATGTTCATGCGGGACGGCAAAGAACATTTGATAACTCTCAAGCGCGGTCCAAAAGAACTGCAAACAAAGCTCAAGCTGAGGAGATTAATATGACGCCGCGCCCAAGGACTTTGGACCGGAGCGCGGATCCTCTGTCTCTTAATTTGTGATTTCTTTTTGATGCTAACGATAGTCGCCGCGCCCGGTCAGCCCTGCCGTTCTTTCTGCTCCCGGTTATTTTGAGGGTCGGAATTTTTCTTGCGGTCATAGGACCACACCTCAACCAACACCCCCCCCATTGCCAACGCGTTCGATCAGGAACCAAGCCGCCAAGACTCGTGACGCCACAATCTAGAAATTCCTTGCCATCAAGAACGAGTACCTATCCTCAGTCGCATCGTCTTCTGTAATCAGTCGCATCGTCCTGTGTATAGTCGCAACGTTCGTCCCGATAGCTGAGAATCACAACTCAACCCTAGCCATTCTTACGCGTTACCTCAAGCATCATGCGCGCTGTATCAACTTTCTTCGAGCTGACCTTTCGCTGCTGCGTCGAAGCACTCTCACTTCCAGTTGGTAGAAAGGAATTCCTGTGAAATCACGCAAGAGTGAAACCGTGCTTCGATACTCACCAATTCGTCAGAGCCGCTCCACAGTCGCACGTCACTATCAGCGGTGGCGTGTCGCCCAAGGCATACCTGTTCGATGTGATGTGCCCGAGTGCGTCTTTCACAGGGCCTCAGCTGGAATTGCTGGGTTCCAAGCTTCCTATGATCTTGGACCATATCAGCGGCAACAATCGCGACAACCGCCCGAAGAATTTGCGATACCTCTGTCCAAACTGTGACTCGCAGTTGTCAACTCGTGGAGGCGCTAATCGTGGTCGCGTTCAAGAAGCCGTAGAAGGCCGCTTTGTGCTTATGCAGCGCGATGGCAAGCTCCACACCCATGTACTCCCCGAACCCATAAATGTTCAGATTAAGGTTTATCCGCCAAAGGTCATCACCTCAAAAAAACAGTGAACAGCTTATTGCCGCTTTCAAGCGGCTAGTTTTGAAACTCGACCTTGCGAGGCCAACACAAGAGAGGAAACAAAAATCCTGATGAGCGAAATCGAAGTGCAGCGCGATCTCTTTCACCGCTGGTTCAAGCAGCCGCTGGCTGATCTCTACAACAACACTGATGCTGGTTTTGCAGTGCTAATGATTACTTTGCCAGGTCCAAAACATCTGACGAGATCTGATCTGAGACTTGGCAGTAATGCGTTCGTACCGATAAGAACGACCGAATACTTAGCACCGCGTGCTTCCGCTGCAACTTTTTCAGCTCAGATCTAGGACGTGTCCTAGGACTCCAATTCATCAGGGCAAGCAATTGTGTACTTTTTACTGGTTACCCTTTCAGGTTCTTTTGCAGCAAAGCATTTTGCTGCGTCAGTCTGTTTATTGAAAACTTCTTTATATCGGCGAGCGAATTCTGCCTTGTTCTTTATGCTGCGAATGCCAAAGGACAGCCGACGGGAAACTTTGAAAACGATCCTAGAGTATTTTTGTCTCCCTTTATCACTGCCTACTTAAACTTTTCCCAGAACGGCTGGAAATCGTTACCTGACTGCGCGAGTACCGACATGCTGCCAAATGTTTCGCTCCTAATCGCAGTCCGCGGAGCGGACTACGGAGCCTGGGGTTAAGCACAGCGAAACCGCGGGTAGGTAAAAGCCAAAATAAAATTAGCCTGAGCAGCGGACGGCTGTCGCTCGATTAATGGAAATCACCATTATCGTGAAACGATCTATCTTGGACTACGCCCGGAGGGCTGATACCCTCTTTTCGCCGCTTGGTCTTGGGGCTTACGACCCAGGCTTTACGCCACAGTCCGCTTCGCGGAGTTTTAATCGACACTGAGATTATTTCTTCAGTAACGCGGGCCAATTCATTATCACTGTTGGAGGTGCTGCCTTAGTTTCACCAATCAATGTTCCGATCAAAAAACGTTGACCATCGGGCGAAACATCGAATTCGTGAAAATTGTTTGCCAACGCGGACAGCATTCGTGTTTTGAATAGAACTTTGGGTGTGGAAAATTCAAATTCAACCTTATCGGTTGTCACAGTCGACGACATCATTTGACCATCCGCAGCGACAAAAAAGAGTTCATTCCCATCGGCCCGCCAGACCGGGTACATTCCGCCCGTATTCGAGATTCGTTTCTTATCGGAGCCCAGTTTGCCATCCGCCGAGAATGATTGGACGTAAATCTCCCAATTCCCGCTTTCATCCGATGAATAGGCAAGCCAACGTCCGGCGAAAGCTTCGGCTGATAGTCATCGAACGCTGAATTGAGTAAAACATATTCCATCACTAACCTTGCTCAAATAGAACGAATTAACCGAACTTTTCGCTTACAATAATCGTTGTGAATTACATGTTCTGTCCAAGATGCGGAACAAGTGATCTGCTAACTGCGATGTTCATCAGGAAGAGGTCGTGGCTTTTTGGCCCTGTCGAAACCTACTGTCGTCAATGCGGAATCTTTCTCCCAGATCTTTCCAAGCCTATTAAGCCAGACCGGCCGCCCGAAGAACATATAACCACCAACACTGTGCTCAGTGTCATGACCATTGTCACCAGCTTCACTCTGGCGTTCCTCCTTTATCTTGTTTTGGGATTCCAACCAGGCACTCATCCACTCATTTATGTCACCGCAGGTCTACTGCTCGCGATTGGCGGCTGGCACATCCAAACTCTAATTAGAATTCAAATGCTTAAAAGGCACTGGAAACGAAGAACCCAAAAGTCCGAGATAGAGGCATCACTGCAGCAAACCGTCGAACGTGCAAAGGTCGCATCGACCAGGCGGTTGCTGGAAGACGCAAACTTCGAGAACAGAGTTCCCGCAAGTGTTACTGAAAATACAACCCGCCATCTGGCTCAAACGCCGCGACGTCACTCTCAATAAAAATTCCAAACTGCTCAATGCTTTGCTGGGTCTGTATAATCCTGCGGCAAAGATGTGCATACGAATCAACTAGTGGAACTGGGGTCTGTTTCAGTTGATGCTTCTCAATGGTCGCTTAGGCAAACTCGCGGCTACGCGGAATGGGGCGAATACCGACTGAACAACCGGTACATCTGTTTTGAGATCTCAGTCCGACAGTGGACCTGACAACCCTGCCGAACAGTACAAACAACGGCCCAAGGGCCGAAGCCGGTTCTTTTTCATCGATGGACCAGGTCCTTACAGACTCTCCGCGGTTAGAGTAAACACAACTCTTGTTCAGAATTTCCATTCCTATGTGCAAAGAGGAAATCAGCGTTGTGGCGTCCGATGGTCAATGATTACTGAAATCAGAGAAGACCGCTTGATAAGAAGTATTCTGTCCTACTAGGATTAAATTTGGACAGGTTGGTGTTGAGGCGTACAGAGACACCAACTCAAATCTATCGGAAATGGAGACGTCAATGAATAGCGTACAAATTGAACAAAAGAGCTATGAGATGCCCCCGCGGGAGGGGATCAGCATCGCGCATTTTCTCACCGTCGCGGACATCGAGCGATCGGCTCGCTACTACGAAAAGGTCTTCGGCGCTCGCATTCTGAGCCTTGGTGAGGGCGGCGCGCCTGCGTTCCTTCAGCTTGCGAATATCTGGATGATTCTGAACGTTGGAGGCGGGCCGACCCCGGATAAGCCGACGGTAACGCTCAGCGTCCCCGACCCGAATCACATCAACAGCTTTATGAATTTCCGCGTTGCGGATATTCAAGCGTGCTACAAATTATGGAAAAGTCGAGGAGCGGAGTTCATTACAGAACCAATACCCAAAGAACGCGAAACGCGCTGCTACATCCGCGATCCTGACGGCTATATTATCGAGGTCGGACAAAGCACCTAGCTCATTTACGGTTAAGCAGCCCAGTCAGCCTCAACAAATTGGCGACGCGACCAGTCAACAGAAGTAATTCTTCAGAATGACTTCTGAGTTTGGCGACAGATTTGATGGCGCATGCGTTGTATTTGCCATAACGTTCGAGCCAGCAACATTGTTGGACCAGATAACGACAATCTGCCCCTCACGGCCCTAATGCTAATTAGCCGCTTGGCGGCGTCTGAAATCTTCGGAAGTAGCGGACCACGAAGAACACGTACAGAAGCCAGAAGATGAGCCAGACAGAGGCGACGAGATGAAGCCTAATCAGGAACAAAACCAGACTTGGCGCCAGGAACATTGTGGTGTAACCCAGAAGCCAGAAGCGATCCGCTCGTCGGGCTTGCAACGTCCTTTCGGTGTCACTCATCCGTCCGGCAAGCGAACACCAGTAATAGTGCAACGTCGCGAACACGAGTGAGAAGGACGCGACACCCATCGCAATCAGCGTGGCCTGGAACAACACGGGATTGATCCTGCCGCTCTCGAACCTCGGGTACAGAAAAAACAGCACGAAGGTGAAGATCGCGAGGTTCGTTCCGGCGAGCGTATACGACCGGGTGACGTTGACCGCGGCAAGGTCTTCTCTCATCAAATGCCTCCATTCTTGATGACCGCGCGCTGACCGCGGCAAGCACGCATCCGCGCGAATGCGAAAACACGATCCCGCCGCTCGCGTTTAACCATTTGGGCCCATGTTCATTACAAACTATTGTTGACCGTTAGGCGTGTACCGATCTTGCTCAGTTCACGCAGCCACAGCACTGAGCTCGCAACGGCCGCGCAGCACAGCCAATCGCCGACGCTCAAGCTCGCGGTTGAAAACGCTTGCTGCAAAAACGGTACGTAAATTACGGCCACTTGCAACAGGAACGACAGCAATACCGCTCCCCACAGCCACTTGTTAGAGAACAATCCGACGAATGCGCTGCGTTCATCCGAACGCGCGTTGAAGACGGTGAAGAGCGAGAAGAACACCAATGTAGTAAAAGCCATTGTTTGCGCGTAACGCATGTTGCCTGAGCCTTCGATCAGACCGCCCGGCAAGCTTGCGTCGAGTACGAGCAGCGTCCCTGCTGCCGTGATCACACCGACGAAGAAGATGCCCACCCACATTCTGCGGGTAATCACTCCTTCATTCTTCGCGCGCGGCGGTTTCTTCATCAGACCCGCTTCAGCCGGATCAACGCCGAGTGCTAACGCGGGTGCGCCGTCTGTGACGAGGTTGATCCACAGGATTTGGGTCGCCAGCAGCGGCAGTACCACGCCGTCGCCACTTTCAGCCTCCAGCCCTATGGCGCGAGCCAAGAGCACGCCGAAGAACATCGTCAGTACTTCGCCGATGTTCGACGAAAGCAGGTAGCGCAGGAACTTCCGTATGTTAGAGAAGATGGCCCGCCCCTCTTCTACTGCCGCTACGATGGTTGCGAAATTGTCATCTGCCAGCACCATGTCGGCTGCTTCTTTAGAGACGTCCGTGCCCGTAATGCCCATCGCAATGCCGATATCGGCAGTCTTCAAGGCAGGCGCGTCGTTAACGCCGTCGCCTGTCATTGCTACCGTGGCGCCCGTACGCTGTAAAGCTTTTACGATTCGAAGCTTGTGTCCGGGGTTGACACGCGCGTAGACCGACACTTCTTGAACTTTCCGCTCCAGTGTCTCTTCCGACATCGTCTCCAGTTCCGCACCAGTCATGGCCTTCCCGTTTTCAACGATGCCGAGTTCTTCGGCAATGACGGCGGCGGTCCTAGGATGATCGCCCGTAATCATTATCGGGCGAATGCCCGCAGCCCTGGCGCGCATAACTGCCGTTTTCGCCTCCTCGCGCGGCGGATCAATCATGCCGATCAATCCCAGGAGGACTAGTTCTTGCTCGATGCGTTCATCTACCTCCTCGCCCTTGAAGGCATCTTTCGGCAGCGATCGGAAGGCAACCCCGAGCGTGCGCAGAGCTTCGCCAGCTAGTTCTTCATTACTCTTCAAAATCTCCGTCCGACGTTCGACTGTCAGCGGTCTGATTTCACTTCCAACAAGCTCGTGCGAACAGCGTCCTAGCAAGACGTCCGGCGCGCCTTTGGTGAAAGCGAGCAAACGCTCTTGCCTCTCAGCGTCCGTGTGGACTGTGCTCATCAATTTGCGCTCAGACGAGAAGGGAACCTCCGCGATGCGTGCGAACCGGGCATCCTGACATTCATTTTCCAATCCGGCTTTGCGGGCCGCGACGATTAACGCGCCTTCGGTCGGGTCGCCCTGCACGGTCCACCGCTCGCCACGCTCTTGCAACACGGCGTTGTTTGCGCGGTCGGCAGCGGAGAGTGCGCGCACGAGCTCTAACCTGAGTGGCCCGTCGATGGCTCCCTCTCCCTCTCTATGCACTTCACCTTCAGGAGCGTAACCCGTGCCGCTCAAACTTACGCTGCCGCTCGCTGTGACGACTACGCGCACTGTCATCTCATTCTTCGTGAGGGTTCCGGTTTTGTCGGAGGCGATCACGTTCGCCGAACCGAGAGTCTCGACCGCTGCGAGATGCCGCACGATGGATTTTCTCCGCGCCATCCGCTGAACACCGAGCGAGAGAACTGCTGTCACCACTGCGGGCAGGCCTTCAGGCACTGCCGCAACCGCGAGCGCCACACCTAAAATGAGGACGTCAAAAATCGCAGAGAATCCACGCACATCTTCGACGAGCATGATCGTTACGATCATTACGACGGCAATCACAACAACGATAATGCCGAGAAGTTTACCGGTGCGGGCGAGTTCCTTTTGTAACGGCGTGGTCTCTGTTGGCGCTTCTTTCAACATTCCGGCGATCAGACCCATCTGAGTCTGCATCCCCGTCGCCGTAACTACTGCTTTCCCGCGCCCGTAGGTGGCCGCCGTGCCGCTGAAGATCATGTTGTGACGATCGCCGAGACCGACGTCTGCCGCAATCTGCTCTACATCTTTTGCCACTGGCAGGCTCTCGCCGGTCAATGCGGCTTCAGCTGTTTGTAGCGCCGTAGATTGAAGTACACGAGCATCCGCAGGAATGGTGTCGCCTTCTTCGAGAAGGTTGATGTCGCCTGGGACGAGCTCAGCTGCCGGGATGCTTTGACGCGCGCCATCGCGAATGACGGTGGCATGCGCCGCCGACATCTGTCGCAGTGCCGCCAGCGCTTGCTCCGCTCGCGACCCTTGAATGTAGCCCATGATTGCATTGAGCAATACGACGGCGAAGATCGCTATTGCTTCATAAGGTAACGGCGAGTCGCGCTCATACAGCCACAGGCCGGCCGAAATCAAAGTTGCGATGAGCAGCAGAATGACGAGTACGTCTTGGAACTGCCCGAGAAACTTTCGCCATGCAGGTACCGGCTTTTCCGTCGTCAACTCGTTCCGGCCGTATTTTTCGAGCCGTGCCTGCGCTTCCGCTGGGCTTAAGCCTAAACGGGGATCCGAACTAAACGCAGCCAGTACTTCATCAATGCTTTGCTGATACGGTTCCGTTGGTTTGCGTTGGAGTCTAATCGCGCTCATCACTAGTAATTGGTTCTAAGGAGTTTTCCTCTCAAACCTACAATGCCGCCGCATCTTAGCAAAGGTGCTGGTGTAGTAAATGACATATGATCAATTTCCAATGATATATGACCAATTTAATTTGCTTTTGGAGTTACCACTAATGACCGAGCGAACCTTGGGGAACTAAACCTACGATAGCGCGACTTGCAAAACCTCACCTTGCTCGTATATCAAAGGTTCCCACATGACAAAGAACTACTTTGCCGAGGTCCAGAACCTACTTCGTATCGAATCTGAAGCAATAGCTCAAACTGCCACCCGTCTCGATCGAGTCCAGGTCGAGACAGTTGTTGAGCTTTTATCTTCGTGTCGCGGAAAGATAGTGATAGTTGGCGTAGGAAAGTCCGGCATTATTGCGCAAAAGATTGCAGCAACGATGACAAGTGCTGGTACCGCGGCGATTCATCTTCATCCTTCAGATGCTCTACACGGTGGTCTCGGCATTGTACAGCCAGACGACGTCGTCATGATTCTGAGCAATAGCGGCGAGACCGACGAGATCGTGGCGATGCTCCCGTACCTAAAGAATCGTCAGGTGAAGGTTGTCGCGATTGTTGGAAACGTAAATTCAACACTAGCGAAGAGAGCTGATGCTGTGATTGACGCTTCGGTCGATCACGAAGCTTGTCCATTAAATCTCGCACCAACAACAAGTACCACGGTCGCGCTCGCTATTGGAGATGCATTGGCAATGACATTGATGACAATTAAAGGTATTACGTCAGACGACTTTGCCATTAATCATCCCGCCGGCCGCCTCGGCAAAAGATTGACGTTACGCGTCGGCGACCTGATGCATCGCGATGGAGAGAATCCCACTATTTCAACTGGAGCATCTTGGGTGGATGTTGTTCGGGCCATCAGTAAGGGTGGACTCGGAGCGGTTTGTGTGGTTGATCCAAATGGACGCCTGGCTGGAATCATCACGGATGGAGACCTGCGGCGGGCGATTGAAACGACGAATCACGACGATCTCGCCCGACTCACTGGCGACGACTTTATGACGCGCGAGCCGACAGTCGCGATACCTGAACTCCTCGCCTTTGATGCTTTGAGACTTATGGAAGATAGACCATCACAGATATCGGTATTGCCTGTGGTTGATGAAGATCAAGTTTGTGTCGGGTTGATTCGGGTGCATGATATTGTTCGAAGTGGGCTCTGAAGTGAAGACATCTTTGGTTCGGTTCAAAGATCATTGGTCATATATCATTTGAAATTTCTCATATATCATTTGCTCGGTGAACCGCGAGATGTTTTTAAGGATGCGGCGAAAATTCGGCACAGGTCACGGTTCTCCTTAATTATTTCCATTAACGATTCCCGGCTTAGCAGCTGGCTTCGCTCGATAATTCGCAACCATATTGAGGTCTCGTTTAATTCCTTAAGCACCACCCGGATTTTGTGAACAAAATCAGCGCGACTTTCCGCACCTCTCGCCTCGCCATAGTTCGGAGCGGGTGAAGTACCGGATCTTAAGATCTGGCCTGAGATGTGTTTCCCAGCGGATGTTTTCGGCAAGCGGTTTGAAAGATTGATTATTCTTACCGCGAAGTTAATTAGCCGTTCTTCTAATTCGCAAGCGAGTGCCTGAGAGTCGATTTGCGATTTGGACATCTGTGAGGTTCCCTCGTGAGATAAGGTTCAACATCAATCGCCAGACAAATGATATATGAGAAATTTCAAATGATATATGACCAATGAGTTTTTTGCTGACGCGCTACCTCTTACGCGGCGCGGCGTAATGGCATATCAACAATATCCCACGCGGACCTTACGCGCAGTAGCTTTGACATGAGCCCGGCGTGCATGATGTGACCACTTCTTTCGGCTACCACTCTTCCAAGTATTGGCATACCCAGCAAAGCTAGATCTCCGATGATGTCCAGAATCTTGTGACGTACAAACTCGTCTCTATACCGTAAAGCAGTTTCATTCAGCATGCCTTCGGGCGTGAGGACGATCGCGTTATCCAGTGAACCTCCACGGATCAAATTGGCTTTTCTCAACGCTTCAATCTCTTCCGTAAAACCGAAAGTACGAGCAGCTGCGATCTCACGACTAAACGCGCCATCGCCCAACTCCACTGACAAACTTTGAACTCCGATCAATGGATGCGAAAAATCAATTAAGCAATCAATCGTATAGGTGTCGGCAGGTTCAACGCTGATGCGACGATTGCCCTGTTCGTAGGAGACTTTTTCTCGTACCAGAAGGGCACGTCGTGCGAGTGGCTGTTCTACTACTCCGGCTTCTTCGATTATCTGCGCGAAGTCTTCGGAAGAGCCATCCATAATCGGAATTTCTAGATTATCGACTTCGATAAAGACGTTATCCACTCCTAGACCACGCAGCGCAGCAAGTAAGTGTTCGACTGTCGACAGCATGACGCCCGTACGCATCAGCGTCGTGGCATAACCACAATGGGCCACCGATTCCACAGTCGCGGGAATCTCGAAGCCATCGAGATCTGTTCGGCGGAAAACGTATCCAGTGTCAGGAGGTGCCGGCACTAATCTAACGTGGACCGGAACGGCCGTGTGTAAACCTACTCCACGAGTTTCTACCGCTTTACTAAGAGTTGTTTGTTTAATCAATAGGACCAGCGCAGTTGTGACACAGGATAGTTAGACCGCAGATTACTGAGCAACCGACATGCCGGATTAGAAGGCGCTTATTTAAGAGTGTCTTGGACCGAATTTGTGGTATATAGGCCACAAAGCGGCCTGGTCTTGATGATCCGACGCCACAGATAGCGAATCCAATCTTGTTACAAAAATTTGAATAGACTCCATTGCTGGAGTAAACTCACGACGAGTTAAAACTATCGGAACGCCAAGTTTTTCGGCGTGGTGTTTGAGAAAAAGCGCTTTCGCGCCACAGCCCGTGGTTGAAAGAGACACGAACGCCAGCGCTCCGAAAGATCTGAGAGTGGAAGCCTCGTTCCACTTTCATGGAGAAACCGCGATGCCTGACCTTGAAATCACGTGTTCTGAATGCAATACACCGTTCGGCTTTACGGAACGCGAACAGGAGTACTATCGAGAACGAAACCTGACCTATCCAAAACGATGCAAGCCTTGCCGAGATGCACGGCGTGCAAACTTCGGTGGCTCAAGAGGCCCAGGAGGTGAACGTCAGCGATTTGAAATAACCTGTGATCAATGTGGAAAAACCGATTCTGTCCCGTTCAAACCTTCCACTGGCAGACCGGTTTTATGCAGCGATTGCTTTAGTGCGAGTCGTGCTCAGCAGAGAACCTAACGCCTCGTTCGAGTAAGTCGAGTCGGGCTCATAAATCCGACATCGACCGAACACAATAAGAAAAATTCGGAACGCGTTGTCCTGCGTCACGCGACTAGAGTAAAGCTCGCCCTGAAGAAGAAGTTATGGGTCCTGCCACAATAGAATTAGAAATGCGTGACGCAGTGAGCGTTTTGACATTGAACCGACCCGACCGGCTCAATGCTCTGACGCTCCAAATGGCAGCCGATCTTAAGACCGCCGTGAAGGAAGCGGTTAGTCGCGGCGCAAGGAGTATTGTAATCACCGGTGCCGGCCGCGCGTTTTGTGCGGGTGGCGACTTGAGGGAGATGCAAGAGATTGGTGGTAAGGAAGGCCGGGTTGAAGCTTTCTTCGATGAGCCTTTGCGTATGTTGAATGAGTCGATATTAATGATTCGCCAAACGCCACTGCCTTTCATCGCAGCTGTAAACGGAATCGCTTCTGGAGGCGGTTGCAACCTGGCACTGGCCTGCGATCTTGTAGTCGCAGCGACAAGCGCGAAGTTTAACCAGGCTTTTATCAAGATTGGATTATCACCCGATTGTGGCGGAACTTATGTTTTGCCTCGATCGGTTGGATTGAAAAGAGCAGCCGAGTTGATGTTCACTGGAGATATGGTAACTGCTGAACATGCCCTCGAGATGGGAATGATTAATGCTGTGACACCCGACGATGGACTAATGAGTCACGTGATGGCGCTCGCAGACAAACTCGCTGCAGCGCCAACGGCAGCCATTGGTCAGATCAAGAAGTTATTGAACGCGAGCGCAACAAATGACTGGGAAACGCAATTGGATTTAGAAAGGCAGGCGCAGATTGAATCGGGCAAGACGAAGGATTTCACTGAAGGCGTCGAGGCTTTTCTAGCGAAGCGAGCGGCACGATTCACCGGCGGATGAAGTTGAAAGAAATTGAGTGACTCAAACGCCGCCGCAATCTTGCTGGCGGCTTTTTAATTGGACGGGTTGTCAGTGGTCAGTTGTCAGTGGTCAGTTGTCAGTTGTCAGTGGTCAGTTGTCAGTTGTCCGTCGTCGAACCTGGGCCACTGATAAAGATCACAGACCACTGACTACGGACAACTGACTACGGACAACTGACTACGGACAACTGACTACGGACAACTGACTACGGACAACTGACTACGGACAACTGACTACGGACAACTGGACTACGGACAACTGACTACGGACAACTGACCACTGACCAACAATGGATTCCTTAACCTATGTCCAACTATTGCGTCGCAATCGTTCCTTTAGACGATTGTGGTTGGGACAGGTCATTTCCGAGCTTGGCAATTGGTTCAACTTCATTGCCGCGTTGGGATTGGTACGAGTTGTCTCACACGCTGCACCAGAGGCAACAACTCTAGTCCTTTTGTTCAGACTCATTCCGTTCACTCTGTTCGCTCCGCTGGCGGGAGCGTTTGTCGATCGTTGGTCGCGACGACAAGTCATGATCGCTACCGACATTCTGCGTGTGTTGGTAGCACTCGGTTTTCTACTGGTCCACGGACCAGAGGATCTATGGATTGCTTACACGTGCACCGCATTACTCTCTTTCTTTGGCGCCTTTTTTGAAGCTGCGAAGAATGCTGCGGTACCAAACATCACTGGCGAGCGAGACTTGCTCGCAGGTAACGCGCTAATGTTTTCGTCGCGCTTCTTTCTGATGTCAATCGGAGCAGCGCTCGGTGGTTGGACGTCTGCTCGTGTCGGTTACCAGGCGGCCTTTGTGATCAACTCCTTGTCGTTTCTGGCCTCGGCCTACTCCGTCTGGCTTGTGCCTGAAGAAGACACCCGACAGACGGTTTCCAATCCTGATGGGCCAACTCAAAAGCGAAGGGGCGGCTATTGGTCGGACATTAGGGAAGGTTGGAGCTACATCATCAAGCACCGTCCGGTTGCTGCGATCCTCGGCGCAAACATTTTGTGGGCCACGGGCGGCGGTGCGATTAACTTGATTGCAGATCGGCTCGGCGCATTAGTTTTTGCCGGTGAGAACGGAATTAGCGCAGACGGCGCGGTGGCAGCGCTTTATTTCGCTGGCGGAATGGGACTCTTTCTGGGAATGATGATCGCACGTCGCGTTGGTGGTTACTTTGAATTTAGAGGACGGACCGTCGGGTTCATTGGCTGGAGTCTTCTGGTTCAAGGTCTGATTTTCGCCTTGGTTGGTGTGATGCCAACGTTGGTGCTGGCATCTTTACTCTTACTCATCTCGCGCGTGTTGCTTGGCGCTGAGTTCGCGGTTCAGGAAACACTTCTGATGCGGCTCGTACCGGACAACTTGAGAGGAAGAGTGTCGACGACTGACCGGGCGTCGGAGTTACTTATCTGGAGTTTTTCTACAGGAATCGGAGGTTGGTCGTTATATTTGATAACTCCAAGATCACTGACTGTCATTGCCGGAGTCTTATCTGCCAGCGCAGGTGTTATGTGGCTAATTCTGTTTGCGACGAAGGTGGTGAGGCTACCTGCGCGTCTTAAATAGTCGCTTTCATACTAGTGATGTTTGTACTTACACAAGTATTACACATCGCGAACCGCGTGTTTGTTAGGATCTGCATCGTAAGCAACGAAGATGCGGCAGATTCAAATTTTATTGCGGAGTGTGAATGCAAAATATCAGACGGGCTCTTAACAAGGACAAGATTCAGTGGAATACAACGATCTTTATGATCATTTTTCATCTGGGTACGTTGTGTGCTTTGTATTTCTTTAGTTGGAAATGGTTGGCGATCTCAATCCTGCTTAACTGGATCGGTGGAAGTCTTGGAATCGGTATCGGGTTTCACCGCCTGATGACTCACCGGGGATTTCAAACACCAAAAATTGTTGAGTACTTTTTAGCGGTCTGCGGCACCTTCGCACTTCAAGGCGGTCCTATTAATTGGGTTGTCACGCATCGCATCCATCATGCGTTTACCGAGGGACCGAATGATCCACATAGCCCACGAGACGGCAAATGGTGGGCGCATATGGAATGGATTCTAAGAGGAACAGCACAACAGCATTCAGAGAAGGTCATGCGTCGCTATGCGCCGGATCTCATGAAGGATCCAGTGCATGTGTGGATCAACCGACTTTATTTCGTTCCACTAACAGTCTCCGGTATCGTTTTGTTTTTGATTGGAGGATTGCCCGCGGTTCTTTGGGGAGCGTTCTTACGGGTGACCCTTGGTCTACACGCGACCTGGTTAGTAAATTCTGCGACTCATCTCTGGGGAAACCGACGCTTCGCGACTTCCGACGATTCAACCAACAACTGGTGGGTAGCATTACTGACATTTGGCGAAGGCTGGCACAACAATCATCACGCTTACCCGACAGCGGCGCGTCACGGTTTGAAATGGTATGAGATCGATATCAACTGGTGGGGTATCACAGCACTAAAGATGATGGGGTTGGCGAAGTCGATCAAGCTCGTGAGTAAGGAACAGATCGACGCGAGTGATGAGTATGGCGCGCTGAGAAAAGTCGCGTGAGAGAGGCGACCTTAAGGTCCGATCAAAATCATTGGTCATATATCATTTGAAATTTATCAATTGTCTTTGCTCGATGGTCTTCAGGCCACTGGCTTGCCCAGTGGTTGTTCACGTTCGTTGCTACAAGGAGCCTGCCTTTCCTTCCGGCGCGCTTGCGCGCGCAGGAGTGAGATCAAGGATCGGTTATTAGCAACGAGCGTAAAGAACCACTGGGCAAGCCAGTGGCCTGAAGACCATCGAGCAATGACAATTGATAAATTTCAAATGATATATGACCAATGATTCCCGTTCTAGTCCCCCATTCCCAGCTTCTCAACCTCTCCGGCCTAATCTGCTGATACAATAACCGCATGCGGATGCGCGTCACCGGTCGTCGGAAGTCAATAGCCTTTTTTGTTGCGCTGGGAGCCTCACTAGTTGCGTTGGCGATCGCGCTCAACGTCGGTTGGATCATCCTCAACTGGCGCGAGGTCGCATTACTTGTCTTTGGCATCATTTTCTTTCTGCTGATTATCTTCGGCCTTGTAATCAACACAACTTTCCTGATCCGAGAGATTCGGCGTAACGAACAACACGACGCGTTCATAAACGCGGTTACCCACGAACTCAAAACACCAATCGCATCAATCCGGCTGTATCTCGAAACCTTGAAGACGAGAGATGTTGACGACGTGCAACGCGAAGAGTTCTACAACATCATGCTCGCTGACAGCGATCGCTTACTGATTACTGTCGAACAGGTCTTGCGAGCTGGCCGAACTGGACATCGTCGCAGGCGCATTGCGAAATCGATGATCAATCTTGGCGATATGGTCCGTGAGTGTCTCGAGATTACGAGAGTTCGCTATGGTCTGAGTGAAACCAATCTTGATTACTCCGAATCGCCTGAAGTTAAGGGCGTGAGAGTTTCGGGTGACGTGGACGAGCTCAGGGCTGCCTTCTCAAACTTACTTGATAATGCTGTGAAGTACTCTCACAAAGAAGTGCGAGTCTCTGTTTCAGTTTCTGCTGTTGACGAAAAGCGCGTAGCCGTACGAGTGATGGACAAGGGGATTGGCATTCCGAGTGCGCAACTTAAACGAATCTTCAAACGCTTTTACCGCGTTCCGGGTCGGTTTATGGCACGTGTAAAAGGTACCGGCCTCGGGTTGTTTATTGTTCGCTCAGTCGTTGAAAAGCACGGCGGCAGAGTCTTCGCTGAGAGTGGCGGTTTAGGACAAGGTAGTACTTTTACAATTCAACTTCCAAAGGTTGTACGACGATGAGCGCTGTACTGATAGTCGAAGACGAAGCGCACCTTGCAGAGGGGCTACGTTACAACCTGGAGGCTGAAGGCTACGATGTCGAGATCGCGAACAACGCCGAAGACGCACTTCCTCTATTGATGAATCCTTCTAAGAGTTACGACGTTTTGGTCCTGGACATAATGCTTCCCGGCATGGATGGCTTCTCACTCGCCTCGAGTTTGCGTTCAACAGGCCAGTTCATCCCAATCTTAATGCTAACGGCACGCGGTCAAGCCGAGGACGTACTGCGAGGATTTGAAGCTGGTGCAGACGACTATTTGCCGAAGCCATTTGAATTGTCAGTCTTGATCGCACGCATCGGTGCATTGATACGACGACGTGAGTGGTTTGACCGAATTCGACGCGACTCTTCGGAATCCAGTGAGGGAATTGCAGAGGTGCGCCCTACGCGCGTGTTCGAGTTCAGCGGTAAGACTATAGACTTCGAGGCGTTAGAACTGAGATCAGGCGATCAAACTGTGCACCTAACGGTAATGGAAGCAGACCTGCTGCGCTATTTGATCGATCACGAAGGAAGGATTGTATCTCGAAGTTCGATACTTGAAGATGTTTGGGGTCTACGAGAAGACACCGATACAAGAGCTATCGATAATTTTATTGTTCGTTTGCGTAAGTATATTGAGCCCGAGCCTTCAACTCCCCGCCATCTACTGACGGTTAGAGGTGTGGGTTACAAGTTCGTCTCCAATGCTTGAGAGCTAACTGGTAGCAATGATCAGCGAGGCGCGGACTCCAAGCAAGTCTGAGAAGTCTTTACTATAAATCGCCGATACCTTTCTCACCCGGGCGACTTTTTCAACTAGTTCATCATTAGTGATAAAGCCATTTTCCGTGTGTGCGATCGCCCAAGTCGGAATGTGGGAGGCAGTACGCAATACGTCCTCAACAAACCCGAGGTATTGCTGCTTACTTTGCACTCGAGAACCAAGATCTGCGCCACGCTCTTTTTCGAGGTGCACCCAGAAATCGTCGCCACAACGTAGCCATTCTTCTTTCCAACTAACAATCGGATCACGAACCGGACCTGTTTGCGTAACCGGCGCTGGAAGTCTAAGAAAAAGCAGGTCGGTATGATGTCGCTCGGCGACAAAGGTGCGTACGTCCTGGTTTGAACTCTTATTCTGAAAACTGTTATCGGTGGCAGTTGGCAGACAATCAAGCATGCGTTGATATGTTTTTGAAAGCGAAAACGGCTCACGCAAGCCGCGCGTACTTTCATTGAACGAAAGTACATAATCTCCAACCATCATTCCTACTGTAAGTGCCAGGGCTCGCTTATATGGTTCCAGTCGTTCAGCGTTGAACCGCACGGTATCAAACCACCATGCATCAATCTCGTTGAACCACTTCAAGAGTGTAGGGTTGTCGAGTTCGTCTCGCGGAATGTAAGCGTCTTCAAGCAACAAGTCCAAGTCTTCAACGCTCAGGTAGTGGCCATGGTTTTCCACCAAAGCGATCGCTTTTGTGTAGGACCAGATCATCGGATCGTTTGCGGCCACTCGCACTCTCCACTCCTTTAGGTGCACCGCCAGCTCCGGTTCGCCGGTAAAGGGAAGAGCGATCGACGCAAACTTCAAACGTCGCAAAACTCCTAATTCAAATGCTAACCAACCGTTTGTGAATTGTATGGCCATCTTAGGAGCGCTTTACCTTGTGAAAGATGAAAAGAGATCAAAGCCCTGATCGTTGCTGGTCGTTGATCCCGGCAACAACTCGGAGTTGTCTTTGGCAAATGAGTCGAGCTCTGGAAAAGGCTGTAACGAAAGAAAAGCGGTTACAACTCCAGGATCAAATTCGATTCCGGCACGTTCTATTATCTCGGTACGAGCTGCAGTGGCGGTGAGTGCAGGTCGGAATGGACGAGCGTCGGTTAAAGCAGCATACGAATCGGCGAGCCGGAGAATTCTCGCGGCTAACGGAATTTCTTCTCGTCTCAACGCGTCAGGATAACCTTGGCCGTTCCACCATTCGTGATGCCAACGCACGATTAACTGAGATGCGCGGTCTGCGCCCGCCCGCGACGCTTCACGCTCCCCAATCACTGGATGACGAGTGAGGTCGAGTCTCTCCTCATCGGAAAGTTCACCGGTGCTTTGAATGTAATCCCGCTCCATTACAACTTCGCCAAGGTCATGCAGCAGGGAAGCCGCCCGTAGTGATCCACGGTCATGTCGGGCTAGATTGAATAACCTGGCAATCTCGTCAGCTATCATCGCAACCCTATTCGCATGAGGGTTTTCGTATCGCTCAAAACGATCGGTTGTAGCTGCTAACTCGAGATATGCCTCACTCGAGGCTTTGTCTATTAAGTCCATAGATTTGATGACAAATAATTAACTGCTGACTAATTTCAACACAGAGGGCACGTCGTCGCAAACGGAGACGACAACGCAAGCTATTTAAGATTTCGTAGAAACTCTTTTGCCTTATGGTTATTTGGGTCGGATGCAATCGCTCTTTCCGCTTCGCCTTTGGCTCTGGTTAAGAACCCAAGATCGCGAAATAACTCGGCCAGCATAAGTCTGTATTCAGGATTACCAGGATCAAGTTTCACAGCGGCTTGCAGTTCGGCTTCAGCGAGGCGCTTTGTGCTCTCCTGGTGCGCGAGTGTGAGTCCGTAATAGGCGCGATAACGTGGTTCGTTTGGAACAGCTCGAGCCGCAGACGCAAATAGTCCGAGCGCAAGGTTTCGCTGGCCCAACTCCAACGCGGCAAAGCCTTCTTTGAACTGTAACTCAGCTCGCTGTGCTGACGACAAGTTTGGATCTTCGAATTTAGCGCTAACGGAGTCCTCAGAGTCGGCCCCTGTATTAGCGTTTGCGGCTTTGGGAGCAGATTTTGCCAACTCCTGCGCCTTAGCACGCGTGTCGAGCCGTGCATCGTAGGAAGAACGCAAGGCGCCATCTCTGAGTGCATCGTAAGCCTGGGTGATACGTGCAAACGCCGATTCAATACGCGACTTGAAACCCGGTTCTACCCTGCCAAAGCGATCGGGGTGAAAATTCCTTGCGAGGTTGTAGTATGCGGCTTTTAAGTCCTCAGGTGACGTGCCTCGCGTAACTCCCAGAGCTGCGTAGTGTGAGTCAGCTTTAGAGACGCGCTCAACAAAGCTTTCAATGGTTTCGACCGGAGCTTTTTCCGGAGTCGCCGGCTGGCTCTCTGGTTTTGGTACTGACTTTTTACTTTCAGCTATCGGTTTAGCACTCGTCTCGCGGAATGCGTTCTTCCAATTTACTCGTTCTACCAGCCCGGCGAGTGCAAGGTAGTAGAGTATGTGAAGCGCTTCCGTTTCGGGCATGCCGCAAAGAGCTGTCAATTCATTCAGGTTTGTTGGACCGTCCAACCGAGACAACAGAAATCCTTCAACCGGAAGTAACGACTGTGATTGGCTTGACGTTGTAACCGGAGAGATCAATTCGAGAGGATTGCGAAAACGTGAGACCGCCAGCACCGGGTCCATTTTCCTGCCCGCTTCCAGCAAGATCGCATTGACATCAATTTTGAGATTCATCTCTTCAGTCAAACGCGAGCGGTGGTCAAACTCCCAGGTGCCCTCAGTCCACAAGAGAGTTAGACGTAAGACATCGGCAGACTGTCGAGATTGAAGCTGGTTGGCGGCGTTGGATGAAAGGAGACTCGAATCGCAGAGCACCTTGGCTAGCTCGTTATCTGGGCGATCGGAGTAACGTGCGAGGTTTGCTTCCGCGACCAGATTTGCTTTTTCCAGGTACTCACGCAGCCTGAAGTTCTTTATGTTAGAGGCCGCATACAGAAACTTGCCTGACTCGAAGTAGAAAACCACCTTCGCTGCGTCGTGTTGGAGGCGCAGTCTTCCTGTCAAATGCTTTACCGAAATCTCACGTATTAGTTCCGCGACAGGTTGATCGTTAATTTGACCGTTCATCTCTGCTAAAAAAGGAAAGGGTAGCCGAGTTTCCGTAAGCGAACCTATGGCGACCCGCTGATAACCTCTTGCGCATCATAACGTAGGCATGAATGTTGCCGTTAGCAAAAAGAGGGTCCCCTTTGACAGTCGCGAGAGCCGATTCTATATTGATGGCAAATAACCATTCGACTTTCGCCACAGAAGAAACTACAAGCAGGTTGGGTTCTACTTATGAGTGAAGGAGCAAGCGGGGGTGTAGACCGCCCCCCACACGAGACTCAGGCTTCGACAACCGGGGTCGACGCCGACAGTTCGCATCAGCGTGTCGAGGAGTTAATCGACGAGTTGCGTACCAGAACTGCTGAATTAGAGCAGGCTAATCGCGAGTTGCGACGCGTCTCACACTATCGGTCTATATTTCTGGCCCGGATGTCTCATGAACTACGAACACCGTTGACTTCTATCCTGGGGTTTAGCGAGATTCTCCTTGACCAGGAAGAACTAACGGAAACTCAAAGACGCTTTTGCCAGAAGATTCAGGATTCCGGGTTTCAACTTCAGGAGAGTTTGAATCAACTCGTAGATCTCTCGCGTATCGAAGTGGGCCAAACGGAAGTATTCTTCCAGGAACTTCCGTTCCGAGAAACGCTGCGCGAGTCATGTTCCGCGGTTGCTAGATTGGCCCAGAAGAAACAGGTAAAGGTCGAATACGAGATTGAACCTGAGATCACGACGATTGTTTCCGATCAGGGAAAACTACGTCAGATCCTTTTCAATTTCATTGCCTGGGCCGTGGGACGAAGCCGCGCCGGCGAGACCATAAAGATTTCAGCCGAGATGAGTGAAAACGCGTTGCTCAACATTACCGTCACAGACAATGGAGAACCAGTGGAAGAAATAGCACACCTCTTCGATCCAGAGAATGCGACTAGAGCGCGTGAGCCTAATACTAGTGAACTCGGAATAATTATTGCGCGCAAGTTACTTGAGTTGTTGGGAGGCAGCGTTGCAGTTCAGAAACGACAATCACAAGGTTTGGAAACATTAATCCAAGTTCCAGCACGTCCGTCGAAGGGATAACTCACAAGGGATGCCAGAGATTAAGATCCGGGAGTGCAGAAGCGTCGAAGAGTTGGACCGCTGTGTTCTTTTGCAACGAGAAGTGTTTGGACTTCCAGACCTGGAGATAACGCCGAGAAGACATTTGATAGTGTCGCGACAGGCCGGTGGTTGGACGTTGGGTGCATTCGTCGGAGACAGGCTGGTCGGTTTTGTTCATCATCTGGCCGCGGTCAAACCAAATAACGAGATATTTGGTTATTCGCACATGATGGCTGTAGTTCGCGACTACCAGAATCAGGGAGTCGGAGCACGTCTAAAGTGGGCCCAACGAGAACGCGCACTTGCGGAAGGACGCAATTTTATCAAGTGGACATGGGAACCGATGAAAGCGCGAAACGCGCACTTCAATCTCAATCGACTAGGCGTCACAGTGGATACTTATGCCGATAACTTTTATGGCAATGACTACAACGAAGATCCCACGCAGTCTGAAGGTGAGAGACCGGGACTGCAGAGTGATCGGTTGTTTGCGAATTGGCAATTGGATTCCGAACGAGTGAAGGCACTCGGAGCAGGACAGCAATTCTCGATTAAGGCGAGTCCGGTGGCGTCGATCGCGATACCGGCTGAATGGACTTCTTTAGTTCGCGAAGATATTCAGCGAGCGAGAGACGAGCAGGAACGCGTCAGAAATGAATTCAAACAGGCGTTTAGTCAAGGTCTTATCTGTGCGAGCTTTGAACGAGGTGCGGATCGATCGAAGTATCTTCTATTCCATCCAGGCGACGTTCAATAGTCACAGTTCTAAGTTTCAATGACGTTCTCAAAGTTTGATAAATACGTAGAACGCCACGCGCGCAGTTTCACTGAGCGTTTACAGGCTTTGTGCCGCATGCCTTCCGTGGCAGCGCGTGGTACCGGTATGCGTGCAATTGCCGAGACTGTCGAGCAATCGATGCAGCGTGTAGGAATTGGCACGCGACTCTTCCGAATGGGTAGCGGCTATCCGATCATTTATGGAGAGTGTGGCGCTGGACCACGCAGTTTTGTTGTTTACGGTCACTACGATGTGCAACCTGTTGGTCATCTCACCGAATGGTCCTATGGTCCATTTGCCGCAACCATACAGGACGGCAAGTTGTTTGCCCGCGGTGCTGCCAACAGCAAAGGTGATCTTGTTGCCCGGCTGGCTGCGGTAGAGGCGTATCAAAAAACATTTGGGAAACTGCCTGTTTCTCTGCGATTCATTGTTGAAGGTGAGGATGGTGTTGGGAGCCCAAGTTTGTATCGTTTTACAAGTGAACATCCTGACCTGTTACAGGCTGACGGATGTATTTGGGATGAGGGTTATCGCGACACAAAAGACACTCCCGTTGTGAGTTTGGGCTTCAAGGGAATCACGTTTTTAGAGTTACGAGTGTTTGGAGCCAGATCAGATCTCCACTCAAAGTGGGGAGCGATTGTTCCAAATCCCGCCTGGCGTTTGGTCCAGGCCCTTTCTACCCTAACCTCACCCAAAGGCGTAATTACAATCGATGGATTTTCTTCGCATATCGCGCCCATCAGCGATGAGGACACCGAGGTCTTAAAAGCGATCGAACTCGACGAAGCTGGACTCAAGCGAGAGTTTCGCATTGGTGGGTGGGTCAGAGCGATGAAAGGACAAACGCTCGTTAAGGAACACATCTTTGGAGCAACCTGCACGATCTGTGGCATTCAGACTGGCCATACCGATGCTGGTGCCAAGACTGTCCTCCCAGGAACAGCAATGGCGCGCCTGGATTTTCGGCTTGTGCCTGATTTGACCGCGGAGATTGTGGCTAACCTCTTACGAGAACACCTCGATGTCCGCGGTTTCAAAGATATCGAAATAATCGAACTCGGTAGTGCTCCACTTGCCAAGTCATCGGCCAAGTCCCGAGTCGCCCGGGCAGTCATAGAGTCAACTGAAGAAATCTACGGAATGCCGGCATTGATTTACCCAATGGACCCCTCGAGTGGGCCAGTCGGTGCTGTTTGCGGTGTGACGCAGCCGGCGTCGCCAGTCGCCTCTTTCGGGACGAGCTACGCTGGGTCGAATCCGCATGGTCCAGATGAAAATATCAGGGTCGATGACTTCCTTCAGAGCATAAAACTTATTGGCCGGATCATTCACAAGTTGGGTGAAGGGAAAGCAAAGGTAGCGCCTCACTTAACCTCCACTGAAAGTGAACGCAAGTCCACGCTCCGCTCCCGCGGCTGAAGAACTCGGACAAGAAGGAGTGAAGTTTGGCCGCCAAGTCACCTGCACGTGAGATCGAGAAGCTTCGGGAAGAGATCAGACGACATGAAGAGTTGTACTACGTCAATAATGCGCCTGAGATCTCCGACCGAGACTACGACCAGTTAGTCGAAAAACTCCAATCCCTTGAGGCGGCTAACCCGGAGCTGATCACACCCGACAGTCCGACGCAAAGAGTTGGCGGGCGACCTGCAGAAGGCTTTCCCGAAGTCATTCACAGTCGTCCGATGTTGTCGCTCGACAACAGCTACAACATCGAAGAACTGCGCGCGTTTGATGAGCGTTGTCGACGATTGGCTGATGGACGGCCAATTGAATATGTCGCCGAATTGAAGATCGATGGTCTCTCGTTGGCGTTACATTACGAGAACAATGTTTTGGTGCGAGGGATCACGAGGGGTGACGGCAGGATTGGTGAGGAAGTTACCCAAAACGCACGCACGATTCGAAGCATTCCTTTGCGGTTGAAATCAACTGCATCTCAACTGCCAGGTGCGATCGAAGTTCGCGGCGAAGCATTCATCCCGCGAGAACAGTTTGATAAGACAAATGCCGAGCGAGAAGAGCTTGGCGAAACGAGATTCGCGAATCCGAGAAACGCAGCGGCGGGTGCAATACGTCAGCTCGATTCCAAACAGGTCGCTCGTCGGAAGCTGGATATGTTTGCTTACGACTTGTTAGTTGGCGGTCGTAAGCCATTTGCTACACACTGGGAATCTCTCAACTGGCTCCAGGCTGCAGGCTTCCGAGTAAACCCTCACCGCAAACTCTGTCAAACAATCGATGAAGTAATCGAGTTTGCAAACGAAAAAGAGGCGTTGCGAGACGAACTCGGTTATGAGATTGATGGCCTCGTAGTAAAGATTAATTCAACGGATCAACAAGACGATTTTGGCTCAACTCAAAAAGCGCCGCGATGGGCTATTGCTTATAAGTATCCCGCCAGACAGGGAACGACAAAAGTCCTTTCAATAGATGTACAAGTCGGACGAACTGGTGCATTGACTCCCGTAGCTAATCTCGAGCCAGTGTTTCTTGCAGGTACGACGGTGTCTCGAGCTACGTTGCACAATGAAGATGAGATCGAACGGTTAGGACTCAAGATTGGTGACTGGGTATTAATTGAGAAGAGCGGAGAAATAATCCCGAAAGTCTTAAGCGTTGTTAAGTCGAAGCGGACTGGTAAGGAAAAATCATTTGTCCCGCCCAAGAACTGCCCGGTCTGTGGAAGTCTTATTTCCAGGCCCGAAGGTGAAGTGGTTGCGCGTTGTGTAGCTGCTGATTGTCCCGCCCAACTTAAAGGAACTCTGATTCATTTTGCATCGCGTCGTGCTATGCGGATCGAAGGACTTGGAGACGTTCTGGTTGATCAGTTAGTTGACGCCGGGTTGGTCCATGATGTCGGGGACCTCTACTCGTTGACGCTCGAACAAGTCGCAGCACTCCCGCGGATGGCTAAGAAGTCTGCCACAAATCTGTTGGATCAGATTGAGGCGAGTAAGTCGCGACCACTGGAAAATCTTATCTATGCTCTTGGTATTCGACATGTCGGAGAGAGAACAGGAAGTATTCTTGCAAGAAACTTTGGATCCCTTACGCGTCTCGCGGACGCCTCAGCCGAAGAACTTGATGCTGTACCAGAAATTGGTCTCACGGTGGCCGAGAGCGTTCGTGATTGGTTCGACGACGAGGGGAATCTAAAACTTTGTGATAGGCTCCGAGCGGCAGGTGTCAATACAGAAGCGCAGACTCACGGAGACCAGACTCTCGACGAGCGGTTTGCCGGAAAACAATTCGTTTTGACGGGCAGGCTGGAAACATTTACGCGGGATGAAGCGCGTTTGTTGATTGAGTCGAGAGGTGGACGGGTTAACTCGTCAGTGAGTAAGAAGACTGATTACGTAGTCGCCGGTGAGGAAGCAGGATCTAAACTCGACAAGGCTGTGGGTCTTGGGGTCACGATCGTTGATGAAGCAGCTTTCAAAAAGTTATTAGAGTAAACAAATTGGAGTAATGATGAGTAGCTCGATAAGCAAGCCGAACTTAGAACTGGTATATACCCTCTTTTGCGATGACGTCCGCCTGGAAGTTGGCAACAAGCTGTCGTACATGGGTGTGTTTCAAAACATCATGGTCCAGCACATGCCTGTTTCTCTGATCAAGTTTGCGGTGGTCAATCACTGGCAGGGACAAGGGAACTACCTCTCGACGGTCCAGATCCTTACGCCGGACAAACGCGAGGCGGTGGTTGTCTCACAACCGACGAGCTTTGAGATCGCTGCCGGAGGATTCGCCGACAACATCAGCTTCTTTGTTAATGTCACTTTTCCGAAAGTGGGCCAGTACTGGGTTCAGACTCTCATCGACTCAAATCTTTTTGAAGAGCAAATCTTAACCGTCTCCGACGCTAATCAAACACAAATGTTTGGTGCGTCGGAGGCGGTTAATTGAACCTGCTTTATGACGCTTCAGCCTTCGGCAGTATCGATGCTGAAGAGTTTGATCTTGGAGTTGAGAGTAGTTGGTTTAATGCCCAGTAGCCTGGCTGCTTTCGCCTGGTTGCCACCGGTTTCAGACAATGCCATTCTTATCAGGTGGGTTTCGAATCTTTGGACTTCATCGTAGAAACTAATTCCAGCGACAATATCTAAAGGCTTAAGTTTGGTGGCTTCGTCTGTAAAGGCCTTGTCTCGAGCGAGTGTTTCCGCTTCTGACAAAAGGGCGTCTGCCAGGTCGACAACGCGCTGAATTCTATCTCGGTCTGGCCTATCGGCGAGCTTGAGCCGCACGGAAACGTGATTGGCAACACCAGCTGGTCTCAAGTTATCGTTTTCTGCTAAGGCTGCATGTTCGACGTTCATCAATGCTCCCCCTTTGGACTAACCTCTTATTACCAAAACACCGGCACCTCGGATTACGTGACAAGTTTTTTGGTGACGGATCCCTACTATCTAGACACGAAAAGGCGAGCCTCAATTAACAGACTCGCCAACGAATTTCTCGAATTCTGGTGCGGATGAGAGGACTTGAACCTCCACGATGTCACCATCACAGGCTTCTGAGACCTGCGCGTCTGCCAGTTCCGCCACATCCGCAATGTGTGGGACGGTCATTATGCGAACGCCGCTGGAGGGTGTCAAGAATGCCTCATTTATTGTTCTACGCATTCTACTCAGAACACAGCCGTCCCATTTCGAAGACGCTGCTCCTCTTTCGTACTATTGAATTTAGGAAAACTGCTAACCTAAGGCGCTCTCTTCGAGCCGGGGGAGACTAACAAAACCATAAACGTCTCACCGGGTTCAAAGTTTCAAGAACCTCGAAATTTCATCATATGTGACCAATAAATCGAACGTAGAGTTGTGATCTCAAACATGGCTGCGACTGAATTTCCGCCGCTTTGGATGTTCCTAGTTCTTTAAAACGCTGGGTTTAGATATTATTAGTTCCTCGGTTCCAGTAGATGCCACACGTGCAAACAGAGTCGGTCGGTTCCGGATTGCGCGAGCGTTTCGAAAACGTCCTCGCCCGGATCAGGATGGCCGCCGCTCGATGCGGCCGGCAGGAAGATGACGTTAGACTAATCGCCATCAGTAAGACCCATCCTGTCGATGTGATTCGCAATTTGGTTGAGATCGGCGCCACCGATCTCGGAGAGAACCGGGTTCAGGAAGCGGAGTCAAAAATTCTCGAAATTGGGACGGGAGTCCGCTGGCACCTGGTTGGACACCTGCAAGCCAACAAAGCTCGAAGAGCAGTCAAGTTGTTTGACGTAATCCATTCTTTGGATGCAAGTGACCTTGCGCATCGTCTTAACGATCTGTGTGAGCAGGAAGATAAAAAATCTCTGGCTGTGTTGATCCAGATCGATTTGGGCAAGGAAGCAACTAAATCGGGAATTGAGGAGAAGGAGTTGCCGTCGCTGGCTGAGCAGGTTCAGGGCTTGTCCAGGCTTGAACTAACAGGCTTAATGACCCTGCCGCCTTTCTTCGACAATCCAGCCGATGCAAGACCTTATTTTGCCAGGCTACGTGAATTGCGAGACGAACTCGGAGTTCGGGGTTTCTTCAAGGACAAGCAAGGAGAACTTTCCATGGGGATGACTAACGACTTCGAAGTTGCTATCGAAGAAGGTGCGACTATGGTAAGAGTTGGGACGGCAATATTCGGAGAGCGAGCCTAGTCGAACAGAAGATGTCATTCCAACGTAATTGAAACTGGGAAAAGCATGCTCATAATTGGTCGCACGTTTATGTTCATTACCTGGGTAGTTACCGCGATTATCGTCGCAGTGGTTGCCCTGATGATAATTCGTCTCATAGTCGAGGCTGCTGATCTAAATCCGTTCGGCTGGACAGCGCGAACAGTTCGCCGGCTTACGGATCCCTTCGTGATGCCAATGCGAGGTGGGTTGCGAGGTTTTGGGATCGATCCTAAATACGCGCCATTAGTAGTCGTGTTGATCACGATCCTCTTGGGATACTTTACCGTACAGTTGGCCCAGGAGTTGGCCGGCACGGCGATGGGGCTGGTTGTCAGCATTAAGGCTGCTAACCCAATATTAGGCTTGGGTTACATTCTGTACGGTGCGCTCTCGATCTACCTGCTCTTAATATTGATTCGTATAGTTTTCTCCTGGGGAATGGTTAGTTACTCAAACCGAATCATGAGGTTCCTGGTAAATACCACCGAGCCCTTACTTGGACCACTCCGTCGTATCGTTCCAACACTCGGAGTATTTGACATCTCACCAATCGTAGCTGTTCTAATCATCTGGCTCTTTCGAACAGCGATCGCGGGGACACTGCTAAGAGGCGGAGAATCGCTTCTCAATTGAACACGGTGCCCGAATACTCACACCACAATGGAAAAATTGGCCTGCGAGTACAGGTCGTACCGCGTGCCTCTCGAACTGAGATTGCTGGAGAACAAAACGGAGCTTTGCGAGTGAGGATTGCTTCGGCGCCAGTTGACGGGGCGGCGAATGAAGAGCTTATTAAGATTCTTGCTAAGAAATACAAGGTATCACGCAGCGCTGTGAACATCGTTCGCGGTCACAGGTCACGACTCAAGTACATCGAGATTGAGGGAGCCCAATTGTCCGATAAGCTTTAGCTTGTCGTACTTCTAAGATAGTTTGCGCATGAGTGAAATCATGCTGAACGGAATAGCGAGTTGGGCAGCGTTACGACAAGCTGAAGCTTGTCGGACATCTTAAATGGATCAAATCTCGCACTACAGAATCTTGGAGAAGATTGGCGCCGGCGGAATGGGCGAGGTGTACCTCGCTGAGGATATGAAGCTTGGACGCAAGGTTGCGATCAAGGTCCTAAGTGAGGAATACACTACAAATCGAGATCGCCTTAATCGATTCGAACAAGAGGCTTCAGCAGCTTCTGCCTTGAATCATCCAAACATCCTTACCATACACGAAGTCGGCTCCGACGATGGACGGCACTTCATCGCTACTGAATACATCGACGGTTTAACCCTCAGACACAAAACCGCGGTAGGAAAACTTGAGATTCGCGAAATACTCGATATTGCAGTGCAAGTTGCGAGTGCACTTGAGGAAGCTCATTCCGCGGGGATTATTCATCGCGACATCAAGCCCGACAACATCATGGTCCGTAAAAACGGCTATGTGAAAGTGTTAGATTTTGGTCTCGCAAAACTTACCGAAAGTTCGCTCGAGCGTAGTCCAGCAGACGCCGAAGCTGCCACCAGGGTAATGGTCCAAACTGATGCCGGCGTGGTGATGGGAACGTCGCATTACATGTCGCCGGAACAGGCACGCGGGAAGCCGGTTGATGCTCGTAGCGATATTTGGAGTCTCGGCGTTGTTATCTACGAGCTGATTGCTGGACGGCTGCCATTCGAGGGTGAAACTCCGACTGACGTCATAGTCGCAATCACACAGAAAGAACCGGCGCCAATCGCGCGTTTTGCACCCGACGTTCCAGCTGAACTCGATTGGATAGTCAACAAGGCCCTGCGTAAGGATCGCGAAGAACGCTACCAAACGATAAAAGAACTGTTGACGGATCTGCGACGAGTTAAGCAGCGACTGGACTTTGAGCAGGAGATGGAGCGTTCGGTTTCACCAGAAAGCTTCACAAGATCTTCTATCAGCGCAGCGCCCGGACCACACACAGTTACTGAACGCGCGTTGCCAACGGTCGAGAAGACTGTCTCACATGTTTCAAGCGCGGAGTACATCGTCGGCGGTTTGAAACGGCATAAGGTTGTAGCGGGCATATTGTCGCTCTTGTTGCTGGCCGCGATTGGCTTAGGAATCTATCTCTACGCAAAACGGACTCCGAAATTAACTGACAAGGACACGATTCTGCTGGCTGACTTTGTCAACACGACTGGTGAACCTGTCTTCGAAGGAACTTTGAAACAGGCCCTAGCGGTTCAACTGGGCCAATCACCGTTTCTAAATATCTTTCCCGACGAGCGAGTCCGCGAGACCCTGCGGTTTATGGGAAAGTCTCCCGACGATCGCATCACGCGAGATGTGGCTCGTGAGATTTGTGAACGGCAGGGGATCAAAGCCATGTTGATTGGCTCGATCTCGAGTCTTGGTAGCCATTATGTGATCACACTTGAGGCTATGAATGGTCACTCCGGAGAATCAATTGCTCGCGAACAAGTAGAGGCTGAGAGTAAAGAGAAGGTCCTCGTCTCTCTTGGCGCCGCAGCTTCCAGTCTAAGAAAAAAGTTAGGCGAATCGCTCAATTCAATAAAACAGTACGACGTCGCAATCGAACAGGCCACCACCTCGTCACTAGAAGCGTTGAAAGCCTACACAATGGGCAACGAAGAACGGTCAAAGGGTAGGCAACGTGAGTCGTTAGCTCTTTACCAACGCGCCATCACGCTAGATCCAAACTTTGCCATGGCTTATGCGAGGATAGCGGTTTTTTACGGTAATCAGGGTCAATTTGAGGGAGCCAAAGAGTACGTCAAGAAGGCTTATGACTTACGCGATCGTGTTAGTGAACGCGAAAAACTTTACATCTCGGAAAAATATTACAACTACGTAACCGGCGAGATCGAAAAAGCTATTGAAGTGTTACAGACGTGGGCTCGTCTGTACCCAAATGACTTCATTCCGCACAACAACCTGGCATTGAACTTCATACTTCATGGTCGATACGAAGATGGTTTGCGAGAGGCACTTGAGGCGGTCCGACTGAGTCCGAACAACATCAGTGCGCGCGAAAACTTAATTGGTTGTTTCATGGGTCTTGAGCGACTAGACGAAGCGGAGCAAGCAACAAAAGAATTGGCGAAGATAGCGCCCGATTCCGCAGGTAGTCATTTCAACTTATTCACATTTGCGTGGCTTCGCAAAGATCAGGCCGGAATGGCCCGTGAAATTGAGTGGGCTCGGGGGAAACCTGAGGAAGCTGACCTGAATGCCGTACTAGCCGGCGTTGAGATATACGACGGAAGACTCAAGAAGTCGGTAGAGCTAGGAAAGCGAGCGGTTGAAATGTATGTGACCCAGGGCCGCAAAGAGAACGCCTCCCAAATCCTGGCAAACTCTGCCACCGACTACGTAGCAATTGATCAGTGTCCGCAAGCTAAGGAGAAGGCAAAGGATGCGCTGGAGATGTTTCACAGCAGGGGAAGCATCTCGTCTGGCGCCATGGCCTTTGCTTTTTGTGGTGACCTTCAGCAGGCTCAGTCGTTGTTGGACGAGGTAATTGCAAAGTATCCGCAGGACACCGGAGTATCAGTAATCGGCGTACCACTAATCAAAGCCGCCATCGAGTACACCCGGGGAAATTTGGACGGGGCCGCGCAGCTCTTAGAATCGATTCGAAGTTACGATTTTGGTGAGATAGCAGGTTTGACCGGTGCTTATGCCCGAGGCTTAGTTTTCATTAAGCAACGCAAGGGACCGGAGGCTGTAGCGGAGTTCAAAAAAATATTGGGGCACCGTACTGTCGACCAATTCTCACCGGTCCATGCGCTAGCTCATCTTCAGTTAGCTCGATCTCTCCAGCTCGCAGGTGATACTTCCGGCAGTCGAAAGTCTTATCAGGATTTCTTTGCCGCATGGAAAGATGCGGATCCAGACCTTCCTATTTTGCTCGAAGCCCGCAAGGAATACGAACAACTAAAGTAAGTTGAGTTAATCACGTAATTGACTCACCTACGTGGTTTTCATGAGCTACAAAATGCCTTCCCCTTTGGGGCAATGCATCAAAGCCCGGGTTGCCGCTTCGGCTACCGTGGGATAAAAAAGGAATCCCCACCTTGCAACCGCAAAGCGTTGCGCCCGTCGCTCGTCACTGCCACAACCGCCTTGCGGTTGAAACGTCTGGCCTTCAGTTCCCAGGGTTGCCGAAGCGCAACCCTGGGCTTTGATGCGTTGCCCCTTTGGGGCAAAAGAAGTTGTGTAGCTCACGAGAAGCAATAAGCTAAAGTCGTGCAGAAGATGAATTTGATCCTCTAATCCCTTAACCAATTGACGCTCTAATTCCTTGCTCAATTGATCCCATAATTCTTAACTCAAAACCTTGACTTGCGGTCTTAAAGACCTCATAGTTTCCGCCCCATATCTAGATCTGTTTACTGATTGCGCTGGTTCCCACTACGAATGAGCAAACCCCGAACTCTACTCTGCGGAAACGGACACAAACAGCCAGCTTCTGCCGATCGGTTCTGTATCTACTGTGGTCTCGAACTTACCGCTGCGCCGGCGGCTGGTGTTGGAAACGAGACTGCGTTGCAACCCCAAACACCTGCACAAGCGACGCCACGGCCCACTTCAAGCCAACCTGCGCCACACTTGAATCACCAACAAGTGCAGCAAAGACAACCACCGTACGTACAGCCACCGCCTCCGAAACCAAAAGTCAATTGCAATACGTGCGGTGGATTTGGTGAAGGACTAAAACCCAATGCGATCATCTGCGAGGAATGCAGTTGGCTCAGACCGTTGGTACCTGGCTATCAACTTGATAATTCTGCTTTCGCCTGGGCAGCCGATGCGAAAGCGATGTCGGTTTTGCGTTCGATTAAACCGCTCAATGCAGCGGCGAAAGTGGTTTCTGAGAAAGTTGGCAGACGCTGGATCGAGTCTACCTTCAACAGCGTGTTGTTAAGTGAGAAACAGGTTCCGCAGATTTACGCTCCAGCCGTTCGCGCTGCGCGAATACTTGGAATGTCGCACATGCCCGACGTCTATCTGTCCGGCGAAAGATCTTGGGACTGTCTCACGTTTGGTACTGACAAGGATTCGTTTGTAGTTATCGGCTCCGCACTCGCGGGAAGTTTTCGGGGAGCGGAGATGTTGTTTCTTCTCGCTAGAGAGATGGGCCACTGCCGAGCGGGACACGCGTTGTGGAAATCCGTCATCAGGTTCTTCTTGGGAGAGCAGGGACCAAGCAGAGGTTTCATGGCTGGTGGAATTCTCAACGCCGTTATGAGTCCCACTGCCTTGATTGGAGGTGCGCTCGAGGTCCCATTACTTGCCTGGGCCCGCCAGGCTGAAATCACTGCAGATCGAGCTGGCTTGGTTGCCGTTGGTGACGAGCAAGTAGCTCGTCGCGTGTTACTCACGTGGACTTTGAAGTCGCCGATGATGTACCGACAAATCAATATTGATGCTTGGCTCGAACAGCAGAGTGAAGATGACGACAATTATTCAAAACTCTCAGAATTGACTACCACGTCTACACCTTACATAACTCCTCGATTGAGGTTATTGACCGAGTTCGCGCAGAGTCAGGAATTGCGTTACTGGCGCAATATGATTGAAACCGCAATCAGCACTGGCCGGCCAAAATTGCCGCCAAAGCCTGCTGCGCAAAAGCTAGCGGCACAAAAGCCGACGCCACCAAAGTCTCCCGCGACGGAGGTCGTGAAACTGAAGTGTGCAACCTGCCAGACACCGATGCGCGTTCCACAAGCGGTGCTTGCAGGTAAAACAGAACTCCCCGTTAAGTGCCCGAATCCAGAGTGCGGAAAAATTACTCGTCTTAAGAAGAAAGCCCGACAGCCGGGAAATGTTGCAACTGCCCAGAAGCCCGAATGAAAGAGGAGGACATAAACCTTGGCGACTAAAGAAACAACGATCACTACTGAAACTGAGGAAGACGGAACTGAAGCCGTTACCGAGATTAGTACCACAATTACTGAGACCGCAGCCGATGGCACTGAAACGGTGGCAGAGATTACCACCTCCCAGGGGGATGACCCTTCAAGTGTCGAGGGACACATCGTGGTCACCGAAACTGCACCAGACGGTACCGAGACAGTATACGAAGTCACCACCAATGAAGCCGGTGAGATTGTCCCCGAAGAAAATGAATCGCTTGCAGAACAAGTGTTTGAAGCAGTATTTGACGTCGAAATCGATCACGACGATGACGAGGCTACAACAGACGAAACAGTTACGGTCCAGGAAGAAGTAACAATCGACGATACGCTTGAGGCCGACAGCGTTTTAGCTATGGATGAAGTTACCGATCCGAGCGATCTACAAGTGGACATGGCTGCTACTCCGATGACCGCCGTCGCTATTGAAACACCACTTGTCGATGATGTGGCGTACGCGCCTGCGACCTCGTTTGAGGCTGCAGCAGATTCTTCAACGGACACTGCTGCAGCGGAAGCCGCAGCTGAGACCGCGGCCCAGGACGCCCATGCGCAAGCAGCAACTGACGCTCAACAAGCTGCAGACGACTTCATCGCGGATGGAGATTACGCAGCTGCGGCCGAGGCGCGAGGAGTTGCCGAAAACGAAGCCTGGGAAGCAGGCGACACCAGCATGTTGAGTGCGTACGATTCTTCTGACCTCGCTGTCTCCGCGGAGAAGCAACAAGATGCTCAGGAGTACAGTGCCCAGGAGGCAGTGTACGCTCAACAAGGTGATTACGAAGCTGCTCGTGAAGCTGCTGACAATGCGGGATGGGCCACCTACGAAGCCGATTCTAATGCGGGTGGTGCAGATCACACCGGGCAGGCGGATGCTGAGAAATACAACATGGACTGGGCCGTTCACGAGGAAAAGCAAGCCGACTACTATGCCGACAATGCTTCTGCCTACGCAGCTGAAGGCGACTTTGAGAATGCTGAACGATATGCGGATCAGGCCGTAGACCACCAGGCTTCAGCGGATCATTACGGTGATCTCGGAGAACATGGCGGCGCGATGGCGGTGTACGATCCTTCAGCAGAGGTTGCGAGCGGAGGTACGTACGACTCAACTTACGATACTCACGTTGATACTAGTTACGATGCAGGCGTGGATACAACTGTGGATGCTGGACACGTAGATACCACCTACGATGCCGGCACCACCGACGTTTAAGAAGGATTTCTGTAATGAAGTCACAACCTCTCATTCTCCCCAACCTAAAGGTTGGGGTTAAGGGCATGTCCGTCGAAGCTGAGAACCGTTTCAACGGTTTACTGGGCACATTTCTTGATGCGGCGTTGTGGTAAACCGTTAAAACGGTTCACAATTCCACCTTGCGCACTGATCCCCAACCTAAAGGTTGGGGAGAATGAGAGGTTCAGTTTTCATAAGAGTCGCTACCCCGTTGTGGTACCGACTCCATTGCCACTGATATCAGCCATGCCAATGGTTGTTTCGTTGCGGCCCACATGTTGCTCGAACGAGCCTCATACCGAAAATGGGACGGGCCAGTTTCAATTATGAAACCCCAATTCAAAAAAATTCCCATAATAGATTTTCGTTCGAGTTCCAGACTTACCAATTCGGGCCTGATTGTCGACAACTCACTCAAAGAATTGCGGCCCAGTCTATGTGGCACAGACCTTGATTCGCTGTTAGTGGAAAATAGTTCCTATAGCTGAATCTCGTTCACAAGATCCAAAATTTAGAATCACCATCATTGTCCCCTGACTGAGAACTACCAGTCAGAACTTGCGGCTACATATGGCGCCTGCGGCAGAGGAGCATTAATGGAAGCTCTTTGGAAAAACTTAATCTATTCGATCCGCATGTTATCGAAGAGACCCAGCTTCACAGTCCTGGCTATCATCGCAATCGCACTGGGTATCGGTGCCAATACGACAATCTTTTCGGTCGTCAATACTGTACTGCTACAGCCGCTTCCTTTTGATCATCCCGAACAGTTGGTGATGCTTTCGACTGAGCAGCGTAGTCAGGCTCTCGATGGCCGCGGTTCGTTCTCGGCGCTTGATTTGTTGGACGTCAAAGCTCGCGCCTCGTCTTTGGAATATGTCGCCAGCTACCTTGGCTCAGGCACCATCGCTACCGAGGGCGGTGAACCAGAACGGTTGTTAGGTGCCGCCGTTACTGCTGATTACTTTTCTGTCTTCGCAGTGAAGCCGATACTTGGTCGCGTTTTCACCCAAGAGGAAGACAAACCGGGTGCCGCTCCCGTTTTGATTATTAGTTACAGCCTGTGGCAGCGGCGTTTTGGTGGCGACCGATCGATTATTGGACGCGAGGTGAATTTGGGAGGCAAGACCACCGTCATTGGTGTTTTGCCGGAAGGCTTTAAGTTCCCAATCTCTGATGATCCACAGGAGTATTGGTATCCGTTGTTCTCTGGTCAGTTCCTGACAAAGGAGTCAAGGGAAGCCAGGTCGAACAGATTTCTACAGGTTGTCGGGCGAATGAAACCTGGAATAACAGTTGACCAGGTTAGGGCTGACCTCGATGTTATTTCGAGACAAATAGAGCAGGGGTCTCCAGAATCAAACACCAACGTGCTCTTTAACGCAGTCTCGATGCACGAAGAAATTACGCGTGATTATCGAACTGCGTTGCTGGTCATGTTAGGCGCAGTTGGCTGCGTGTTGCTAATTGCGTGCGCTAACGTCGCAAACCTACTTTTGACGAGGGCCGCAGCGCGACAAAAAGAAGTGGCGATCAGAATGACTCTCGGTGCAAGTCGCAGGCGGATCGTGATGCAACTACTGACCGAAAGCTTGTTGCTTTCGATCATTGGCGGAGCAGTTGGACTATTGTTGGCAAGCTGGGGAGTACGCCTTCTCGTTGCTTATGGACCAGCTGATGTTCCCAGGCTTCATAACGTGAAACTCGACGTGTACGTTCTTTGCTTCACACTGGGCATGTCGACACTTACAGGGATTTTGTTTGGCTTAGCTCCAGCTTTGCAGGCTTCCAAGCCAGATCCTGGCAACATGCTTAAAGATAACGGACGCGGCGTGTCGCACGGACGCAATCGAATGCGCAGCGCCTTAATCGTGTCGGAAGTGGCGCTCTCGCTGATGCTTCTCGTCGGGGCGGGACTATTAATCAACAGCTTTGTTCGGCTGTTGAGGACTGACGCTGGTTTCAATCCAAAAGGCGTGCTGGCGTTGGATATCCCACTCAGCAGAACAAAGTATCCAAAACCTGAACAACAGGCAGCAGCTTTCCAACAACTGATTGGACAAATGAAATCAATTCCGGGCGTGAAGGATGTTTCCGTAGTCAGTAACGTGCCAATGACCGATTTCGATATTGAACTTAGTTTCCAGGTTGAGGGTCGTGAACCGTACAAACCCGGCCACGAAGCAACTGCTGACTTTACTGTTGCCGGAAGCGATTACTTTCGGGCGATGAATATCGGGATACTAACTGGACGCGTATTCACCGAGCAGGACACTACTTCTACTCCACCTGTCATGGTAGTCAGTAATGCATTCGTGAAACGTTACTTTGCAAACGAGGAGCCGTTGGGACGGAGGATCGTTTTCGATGGTTCGGATAAGACGTCTCGCGAGATAGTTGGAGTTGTGGCCGACGTTCACCGCAATGGTTTGGACACCGACGTCGAGCCGGAGTTTTATGTTTCTTATCTACAACGACCTGAGAGACGAATGAATGTGGTGATGAGGACTGATGAATTGGATCCGGTCCAACTTACACAGGCAGCACGAGCGGAAGTTAAAGCCTTCGATCCCAACCAGGTAATCTGGCGCGCCCAAACACTTGAGCAGCTTTTAGGGACAGCAGTTGCGCCACGCCGATTCAATATGATGCTTCTTGCAGTTTTCGCCGGAGTCGCACTTCTGCTTGCTGCAGTTGGTCTTTACGGCGTGATGAGTTACGCAGTGAGTTGGCGAACGCACGAGATTGGAATTCGCATGGCGCTCGGCGCGAGACAAACGAATGTTTTAGCACTAGTTATTCGACAGGGAATGACGATGTCGTTGCTCGGACTTGCCATTGGTTTAGTGGGAGCTTTCTCTCTGTCGCGCTTACTGCGAGGATTGCTGTACGGAGTGACGCCAACCGATCCACTGACGTTTGCGGGTGTGTCGATCCTGCTGCTAGTCGTATCGGTGTTGGCTTGCCTGATTCCGGCGAGGCGAGCGACTCGAGTTGATCCAATAGTGGCGCTAAGAACAGAGTAGGGAAGACGCTGCTGAAGGTTCAGCCTAAATCTCAAGGACCAAATCGTTGGCGGTACTCTTGCGAAACGATAAAGGCTTTTACCATTTCGGCATTTAGGAAGTTGCCGTTGAACTGATTGAGTTTAGTTAACCAAAAGTCGTAGCCCGTATAGTCAACGTCGGGCGAGTTATTCGGATTACGTCGTAGATAACCGTAGTACTGCATCAAGACAAACGCTCGATTGAGTTCGGCGCTTGCGAAGTCTGGATCCTCCGCCACCAACCGCAGCACTTGGGCCCGGGACTTCTTACCTTGCGTGAGATCTGCTATCAGCTGATCTCTAGCCGTCCCTGAAATCGCGTCTCCGGTGTTTTCTCTGAGGCGATCGACAAACTGCGTAGGAGTCATCGTGGCTGGAAACGCGGTCGTGAATCTTGGGAGCTGTACAAAATAATCGAAATACTCTCGCGTGTTGCTCTCCAACGTGTCCTGCCAACCCGGCTCACCGACAATTAGATCCTTCTTGATCAACGAAAGATCGTTGAAGAAGTCCTGATACAGAACTATCGGCATATTAATCTGATGAGCTCCGCCTAACGTCGAAGGACCGGAAAACCATCCGTAAGCTGCATTCCAGGTACGTTCAACCAGGAAGCCAGTCTGTTGAAATTCGATCGAAAGAAAGAAAGCCGCCGAAACATTTATCCGCTTTAGTTCCTTGCAATTCGGATTGGCGCCACACGAAGTAATCTCGTTTGTCCAGAAGTTCAGTCCGTTAAGATCTGGTTCACGTCCAAGAAAATCCAGGTACTGTTGTCTGACATACAGTGCGGGTTCATCCAGAAGGTTGGGCGCACTGCTAAAGATATAGTTTGCTGTCTTGATTGAACTCGTGGTGAATCCCGACCTCCATGCTCGTGCCTTAAGTATCACATTGTGATCCACGTTGATCGGAGTATTGGGAAGTGCGACGGGATCCGATTCAGTCGGATCCTGACCGTTTGTGGTGTAGTGAACAATGGCGTCGAGAGTCCCGCACGCAATGAACACCTGTACTGGACCACTCAAACCTCCACCCGGCATGCTGAAAATTGGCTGCGAGACTTTGCGGTTTTCCATCACTGTCGCCGGATTCGGATTTGAAATAAATGAGCCGGTCCCGAGCGTCCCAAAAACTCCTTCACCCCAGGCCTTGATCGTGCGTGTAGCCGGATCGCTACCAATCAAAGCGAAGGTTGAACCATGTGCAGCAGTGGTGGCGACAATTGGAGCAACATTGGGCAGCGATATTGGGCTTGGATTTGCTCCAGGCCCTTGAGTCCCCAACCCAAGCTGACCTGTATCGTTACCTCCAAACACTGTGCTATTGCCGCCTAGGTCAGTAACGATCGTGTGTGAGAATCCCGAGGCAATCATGTTTGAAGAAAGATTCTGCAGTCGCACGGGAACTGGATGCGTATCCGTATCGGTCAGACCCTGGCCAAGACGCCCAAGTACGTTAAGACCAAACGACCAGACGCTGTTGTCAGATTTTGTAAAAACCGTAAACCCGGTGCCGCCCGTTAGCCTTTTCAAACCGCTCAATGCAGGAAGCAACTTGGGTTCATCTATGCGTGGCGTTGTGGTCCCATCTCCAACCGCTCCAAAATTGAAGCCCCAACCCCAAACATTGTTATTTGTGTCTACCAGCCATGATCTGTGATTGCCGGCGTAAATTGTTTTTATCGCAGGTACATTCGGAATCTTGACCGGGATAAAAATCGATTGGGCCGTTCCGATGCTTAATGCGAAGTTTGTTCCCCAACCCCAAACCGTTCCATCTGACTTGAGCGCGAGAATGTGGGAAGTTCCAACTGCGATCGATACCACTGTATCCAGATTGGCGACGCGAACCGGCCGGCTGCTTCTCTGCAGGGTTGGACCAACGCCGAGACAGCCATTCTCGTTGTTTCCCCAGGCCCATACTGTTCCGTCTGTTTTCAGAGCGACGGAGAAGCCGCTGCCGACACCAATTTCTCTAACGAGCATCAGATCTTCAACCTGGACTGGGTAGCTTCGGTTTATCGATGTTCCGTCTCCCAGTTGACCATAGAAGTTGTGTCCCCAGGCCCAAACTGTTCCATTTCGCAGTACGAGGACGTGGACCGATTCCGGGTCGCTGTCAATCTGTTCTGCGCCCACAAAAGGTAAGGGCTCAGTTATGGTCGTCGTTGCTGACGCGAAATTGTTACTCAGGTTGGGATCTGGAATGGGTCCAGTCACGGAAGCGATAGATGACAAAGTGGAACCGTTAACGGCATTAACCTGTGCGGTAACCACAAATGTTCGACTGTCTCCTGGAGCGATGGTGGCCAACGTGGCGCTGACCGTGCCTGGCCCTGAAGTACCCGGACCGCTGCACGCAGGGTTGCATGAAAGAAAAGTCACACCTGGAGGTACTGAAATCGTTGCTTCTGCATTTGCGGGTCCTGGTCCAAGGTTCCGTATCGTCGCGGCAATGCTAACCGGCTGAGTTCGAACGGCCGGGGTAGGGGAGAATGAAACTGTCTCAATTGACAGATCCGCTGGCGGCGTCGGAGTAGGCGTCGGTGTCGGTGTGGGAGTAGGCGTTGGAGTAGGTGTCGGTGTAGGTGTAGGTACAACCCCATTCGCGGTCCAATTGATCTTTATGGTGCCAAATTCTCCGTTCCATCCATCAATAACGATCCGATAGGTATTGCCTGCGGTGATGCTGAACTGAACTCGACTAGCTCTTGTGCCATTGAAGTCATCGTTTTGTTCGACGTTACTCAGCTGGTTAACGGAATTGCCGAGGTAGACATTTAGCGTGGTATCGAAGTCACTACCAACAGTGTCGATGGTCATCTGTCCATTCAAGTTTGAGGTCCAGGTGTACCATACCGACTTATCACCAAGTAGTCCGACGTGAATTGGTTCACCCAACTCCCGGGTCGCATTCACGTTGGTTCCGGTATTCGAACCAGAATCGCCTTGAAGCTGTATCGCCTCAACGAAATTGTTATTTGGCGGTCGCACGGGAGGCGGCAATCCAATTGAATACCCGAACAGGTCCAAGGCCGTGATGTCGTTCTCACTGATTGTGCGACGCAGACCCCTGGGCAGCGTAGGATCCATATTTCCGATGTAGGGACTCGTCGAAAGGAGGGCGTCGTCTTTCCAATGGCTCGACTGCCGACCGTCACCATCACCTGGGCCAGGTGATGGACCACCAGTTGAGAGTGCCAGCTGCTGAGTCGCGAATGTGCTCGCCTGACCGCTAAAGAAAACCTGGTCAACGCCTTTCGACATCACCCTGGGTGCGGTTGGGAACGCCGTAAAGTTTGCATTAAAAGGTACGAACCGGAAGATGTCCCACATTGCGATCGGGGACGAAGAAGTGCCTCCCGAACGCGATACGAATCCTAGAGCGTGACCCATTTCGTGCGTTGCTACGGAGTCAAAATCAGTCAGGTTTGAACCGATACCATCAGCCGGATTGAAGTCGAACTGGAAAGCGGAATTAAAGCCTATGCCCGCGTCACCGTTTCCTAGAGCAATCGCCCCAGGGTTTAGTAAGTCAGGTATGATTCCGAGTGCACGTGCGTTTGCGTTCGTAAGCCTGATACTGCTCGTTTCACTGAACACTCCATTGAATTCGACCGGCACAGCTGAACTTGGCAGCAAGTTATACAGTAGGAGCTCTGCTGCAGTTGGAGAGTGATCGAGAAGTCTCTGACGCACGTCATTGAACGTGTCCGCGACACTACTGGAAGCTGTTTGACCAATGACGCTGGAGCTTGGGTAAGGTTCTCCAAAAAATGTGGAACCAAAGTCAACGTCGAAAACTATTGTGATTGGGGTTGAGATGATGGCTTCCCAACGATTTGCTGCGGCGATGAACGCATTCTTGGCCTGCTGATTTTGTTCTAGCTGCGAAGTTCCGTGAAGAACTATGTGCAATCCTGCTGATGGTTGGAGCGCGAGTCCACTCGCCTGATGAATCCAGCGTTTGCGGTGATTGATTTGTTCTCTGAGCGGGGCACCCGAGTAAATGACTCGAGTCTCGCCGTGCGCTCCCCGGTTAAGAATTCTTTTGAGTTCGTCAGCGTCAGCTTCGCGACACGCGGTGGCGCCGTTTGGATCTTGATAAATAACAAATGCGTCTACATCACCGCTCGCGGTGGTTTGTTGTGGAGTACTTTTTCGAGCGGCGATTGAGGACACACCCGCAGTAGTTACGATAACTGCGACAATGAGGATGAGGAATTGTTTCTTAAGTTTCACCGTTGGAGCTACCTGACGAAGTGGTGTGGGAAAACGTCAAGGCGTGTCAGTAAAACGCATGAGATGACCTCGACAAACAACTAATTACCACAAGAAGACGTAATCAGTAAATTGCCATCCATCGTCACCGGGGATAGATGGGCCTCCTGGGATCGTAAGAAATTGTCTCAGTTGACCACACTCCAAAAGAGCAGCGATGTTGTGATATATTGCCGTTCCTAACCCACAATCATATTCAAGAAGGAACCAAGTAAATGTCGGGACATTCGAAGTGGCACAGTATTAAGCATAAGAAAGGCGCGCTCGATGCCAAGCGCGGCAAGCTTTTTACAAAGTTTATTAAAGAAATCACAGTATCGGCGCGGACCGGCGGTGGTGACCCTGAAGGAAACGCAAGACTGCGAAAGGCCATACTCGACGCCAAGGCCGGAAACATGCCTAACGACACAATCGACCGTGCTATACGTCGAGGCACCGGTGAGGAAGAGGGGGTTAACTACGAAGAGATCACTTACGAAGGCTATGGTCCAGGTGGCGTCGCGTTGCTGATTGAGTCGATGACGGACAATCGTAATCGGACGGTCGCAGAGATTCGTCACATCTTTTCCAAGAATGGTGGAAATCTTGGTGAGAGTGGATCAGTGGGTTGGATGTTTGAAAAGAAGGGTTACATCGTTGTCGAAAAGGCGGCGAAGTCGGAAGACGAACTCTTCGAACTGGCAATCGAAGCCGGTGCTGACGATTTACGTAATGACGAGGACAACTTCGAGATTATCACCTCACCTGATGCTTTTGACTCAGTCTTAACTGCTGTTAAAGGTGCCGGTATTGAACCTCAAGTAGCGGAAGTAGAAATGGTCCCACAGAATTACATTAAGCTTGAAGGCCCTGACGCCCGGCAGATGTTGAAATTAATGGAAGCGTTGGAGGACCACGACGACGTACAAAAGGTATCGGCAAACTTTGATATCAGTGAAGCTGATATGGCAGCCGCGTAGGTTTTGTTGGCCACAGCTCAGATCATTTGACGACCCACTCACCCTTCAGTTGGGTCAGGCTATAATCAACTCGGGAATAGGCAACCAGTCCCCTCGGATATTCGTCTGGTTGCCGTCAATGTAAAACTCGCACACCTTACTGGGAGCACAATCCTTAGTATCTACAAGAACAGCAGTACTCACTATCAATAGAAGGACTCACCCTTATGTTTCGCTTATGTTTTCTGCTGTTGGTCTCATTACTTGTAGCGGTAATGCCGGGCGTGTCTGCAGTTACCCAACAATCTGCTGAGCCCAAAGCCGGTGGAGACACAACGTATCAGGCCATTCGTCGAAATGGCACTAGCCAGGAAGATTTTTCTGGACCAGTGGCTACAGTGAATGGGTTGGCCATTCAACGCGACGCGGCCATATTCAAATTCAACAAAGGCGAAATTTATTTCCTGAGCCCGATTGAGGGCCGGTACACGGCCGCCGTGTTTCTCGGGGACATGGAAATGTCTATCGTCCCCCCGACTCCAGTTGAGCGACGTAGTCTTGGCATCTTCATGGGTACAAAAGAAGTCTCAGAGCACTTCACCCGGCTGGTCATGCGCTTTTCGGATAATACTTTCGACGAGATCAAAGCATCTCCGGCTGTACAGATGGGTACCGCAGGCGGACAAGCTTCACGAGCCAGAGACGCTTACCATGAAATTCAATCGTTGATGAGGAAAGACGTTCACAGAAACCTCGATTTGAGAACGCTTGGGGATTTGCTGACTCCACAACGGCCTGGTTTCTTTTGGGGATTTCCAGGCGGAGGCAGGTTCGACAGACTTGCATTTGTCGTGGATCCTTTGAGCCTGCCGCAAGTAGCTCCAGAGCAGGTCGCCTTGTACAGCTTTAGTGAAACAGACGGAGGAATCTGGACTTCGTTTAGTTTGCGAAGTGAGTACGAAAAGAATATCGATCTAAATGCTGTCGATCGACGTCTATTCGATATTACGCGTCATGAAATAGACGCTACGATTCGCGGAACACGAATCTTAGCTTCCGATCAAATCACGCTAAAGTCTCTCGCCGCAGGCACACGCGTTTTACCCTTTGATCTCTACAAAACTCTACGCGTTAGTCGTGTTCGAGATGAACAGGGACGTGAACTGACATTCATTCAGGAGGATAAGGACGAGGATGCCGACTTCGGAGTCATTCTCCCGCAAGCACTCGAAGCCGGACAAACTCTAAAGCTGACTGTCGAGTATCAGGGCGACGAAGCGATCAAAGATTCAGGAGGCGGCAATTACATTCTGCTTCCGAGGAGTTCCTGGTATCCAAACAATAGTGCTGCGTTTGGTGATCGCGCCGTTGTAGACATGACCTTTCATTATCCAAAGGATCTGATTTTTGTGGGCACGGGTTCACCGGCAGGTCCCGAACAACTTGAGGGTGAACAGAAAGTAGTCAAATGGACCAGCGGATCGACTGAGTTGGCCGTGGTTGGATTCAATCTGGGTAAGTTCACCAAGAAAGAGTTGCAGGATAAAGAAACAGGTTATGGACTTGAGTTTTACGCGAATAAGGAAGTCCCGGACGAGATGAAGCAGTTCCAACTCATGCTGGACGATTTGGCTCGAGATAAGTGGCACATGACCGGAATCACCGGAAACATCAACACAACAGGTATGGCGGATGTCGCACTCAACGACACGCAAAATGCGACTCGTATCTTCTCGGCGTATTTCGGCAAACTGCCCTACGGTCGTATTGCGATGACTCAGCAACCTGCCTGGAATTTTGGGCAAGCATGGCCCACTTTGATCTACATGCCTTACTTTGCCTTCCTCGACAGTACTCATCGAACCCAGTTGATGGGAGCTAGCGGAGGTAACGATACGTTTTGGCGGTATGTTGGACCACACGAGGTTGCGCATCAATGGTGGGGACATATCGTTGGTTGGGACAGTTATCGCGATCAATGGATGAGTGAGGGGTTTGCTGAATTCTCAACCTCTCTTTATGTGCAGTATGTCCGGAAAGACATGGCCAAGTTCCACGAGTTCTGGGAAGGCCAGCGCAAGATGATCACGGAGGCTACGCCGGCTACCAAGGGTCGAAAACCGTATACGGTTGGACCAGTTACGCAGGGCTACCGACTCGAGAGCGGAAAAACTCCAAACATAGCAAGATCAATGATCTATCCCAAGGGCGCCTACATTCTGCATATGATCAGAATGATGATGTTTGATCACCGGGGCGGTGGCGACGCGAGATTTCGTGAAATGATGACAGACTTTGTGAAGACAAATTTTAATAAGAGTGCGTCAACCGAGGACTTCAAACGCGCCGTCGAGAAGTACATGACCCCGCAAATGGATGTTGATAGAAATGGGCGCATGGATTGGTTTTTTAATGCGTGGGTTTATGGAATTGAGATACCTGCCTACAAATTAGATTACCAGACCGGAACAAGTCCCGACGGAAAGCTTTTGCTGACGGTTCACGTTACTCAGTCGGGTGTGTCAGACGAGTTCAAGATGCTTGTGCCCATCTACGTCGATTTTGGGAAAGGCTGGACGCGCTTGGGCGCAGCAAAGATGACTGGAAATATCACGGTTGATATTCCAGCGACCTTGCCGCAACTGCCAAAACGAGTAACGTTGTGTGCGCTCGACGATGTGCTTTACACAAGTCTCGACGCGAAGTAACGAGACTACTTGATGCGGATCTTCGCCGCATTGCTGACCAATCCACGTGCTGAGACCGTAACAGTCAATTCTGTTGGTCCAGTTACATCAGCCGGCAAGAGTAGGGTCAACTGTGTCATCCAGGGGAAGCCCGGCGTCTTGCGCATGTCTTCAACCACGAAAGTGTGATTGGCTTGAAGCGCATCTCGACCTTGAACGTTTATGATTGAAAGCGTTTCGCCACTCGACGGGAAGAGATCAAGGTCGACTAGTAAAAGTTTTATTCGGGTTCGCTTGTCTGATCCGAAGTAGGCTTCGTTAAATAGTGGGAACGGATCTCGCGTATGAAATACTGAATCGACGGCGAGTGCATTCAGAGAGTTCTCTTCGGTCAATAAGATCGGTGCCTGTAACAAAATCAATATTGGAAAAGGCAGACCTGTACCTGAGAAATCGAGCGCATGACTTCCAGTAACCGGAAGGCCGCCGATCGACGCGAAACCCACAACAGCTGGATTGAAAAAGAAACCAGGTTTGTAAGCTCGCAATCTGATGTTCGTGTTCGAACCTACCGAAAGATTGTAATTTCCTTCCGAGTCGCTCAATACGACCCGCGTTCCACTTTGGTTACCCTGAGCCACAACCGCTACGTTAGCGATGCCCAGCCCGGTATTGTCGTCAGTTATTTTGCCTGAGAAAGTGGCCTGTTGAGCATATAAGGAATTGAAAACGGATCCGCAGAGAATTAGCAGAACCACAAGGCAGGCGCGATGTTTTAGCACGGTCGGGGCGCTCGTAAACATGAGTGAGTCCTGACTCTGAGGAGTGGAAAGCGGCGGCGATTATAGACCAAAGAAAGTTCAATTTCACTCTCGGAACATGAAGCACGGTCCTGGTCAGTTTCAACTCTCCACTTAACCCAGAGATAGCTTAGAAAAATTCAAGAGCACCCAGGCCTTGACCCTTCGATTGGCTACAACTATTCTTCCAGCGCGCACAGGTCGCCTCCACGTTCGCGGGAAGGACTGAGTCCACCTGATTAAGAAACTCAAATAAGGTTCCTGAGCGAACCTCCTTTCGCCCGAACTTAGCGAACAGCCGGGCTTAGCTAAAAGGAGGCTCGTTATGTCCGAACAATCTCGTCAAGAACCACTCCGTCATATACCTGTTAGACCAGACCTGGTTCAACTAAAACATCAAGCGAAAGATCTGCTGAAGGCTATTCAGCAAGGAGACCCTTCTGCGATCGAAGAATTTAACCAAAGTCATCCGTCCCTACATATTTCATCAAACACGTCAGAACTGAGTTTGTCTGATGTCCAACTAGCCCTGGCCAGAAGTTATGGAGTTGCTAGTTGGCCCAGGTTAGTTCATGCGTGCAACCTTATTGATGCTATCTGGCGCGACGATAGAGACGGAGTTGAGGATCTAATTACCAGGTTTCCAGACTTGATTAATGAGAACGCTCGCGGGACAGTCAAATGCAACTGGGGACCTCCAATGAGTTACGCGGCGAATCTGGGTCGCGATGAAATCATCAAGATGCTTTACGAGCACGGGGCAAGAGACCTCGAGCATGCGATTGATCGCGCAACGCTCCAAAGCAAGATTGCCACTGCAAGGATGTTGCACGAATGGATGGGCAGTCCAGTTCCTTCAGCGGACTCATTGGGTGGTCCAGCTTACACCTTGAGTGTGCCAGGAACTGAGTTGATGCTGCAACTGGGCGTCAGAGTAAAGGATGAACACGAAAGGCGATTGGCTCCCGTCGATGTGGTACTGGAGACCGATAGTAGAAAACCCGAAGCGAAGCACCGTATTCTCGAACTATACGTCGAATACGGTCTCGAATTACCTGACACACCGACAATGGCGTTGCATCGTGGAAGAACAGACCTACTCGAAGACCATCTACGTCGGGATCCAAAACTTCTTGAGCGAACATTCACTCACGAAGAGATCTATCCACCGGAGTTGGGCTGTCATGACGAAGTTAATGCGACGCAGGGAACTCCTCTTAAAGGAACAACCCTGCTCCACCTGTGTGCGGACTATGACGAGATTGAGATCGCACAGTGGCTGATCGAGAAGGGGATGGATCCAAATGTTAGATCTGCGATTGATGAAGAGGGCTTTGGTGGTTACACCGCCTTGTTCTGTACCGTTGTGTCTCAGCCAAACTTCTGGATGAATTATCAGGGGCACGCCCAGCTTGCTCCATTCACGAAGTTGCTACTCGAAAATGGCGCTGATCCAAACATACGAGGTTCTCTGCGAAAGCAACTGCACCCGGGATATGGACCACGATTCGACGTGACAAAGGCATACGAGTATCGAAATGTAACCGCGCTGTCTTGGGGTCGTCAGTTTCACGCAAAGACTTTCGTCAGTGAACCGGCAATGGAACTGATTATTGAATACGGCGGAAAGTTGTAGGGTGGCCCTCCGTCCCCTTGACAGAATCATTGGTCATATATCATTTGAAATTTCTCATATGTCATTGCTCGATTGTCTTTAGGCCACTGACTTGCCCAGTGGTTCTTTACGCTCGTTGCTAATAACCGATCCTTGATTCTCACTCCTCCGCGCGCAAGCGCGCCGGAAGGAAAGGCAAGCTCCTTGTAGCAACGAACGTAAACGACCACTGGGCAAGCCAGTGGCCTCAAAACAATCGAGCAATGACATATGAGAAATTTCAAATGATATATGACCAATGATCTGTTAACACTCCGAGGTGGACCTCATCGCCACCACGAGAGTTACTGCCAACAATCTCTCGCGAGGGGCTTTGATTTGGGAGGGAATTAAGGTAGGCTGCGCAGGCCTTTCTTCAATTAACTTCCAGGAGAATACTCATGTCGGCAGAGAACGTGAAAATCGTTCAAGAGATTTACGAAGCATTCGGACGTGGTGATGTGCCCGCCGTCTTAGGGAAACTAGACAAGAATATCGAATGGAACGAAGCCGAAAACTTTATCTATGCGGATGGAAATCCTTACATTGGACCAGAAGCAGTTCTTAAGGGAGTGCTTCTACGTCTAGCTAACGAATGGGATAAGTTTGCGGTCTCTCCAGCTGAATATCTAGACGCGGGAGATAAGGTAGTTGTTCTTGGTACCTACACTGGTACTTACAGGATTAATGGAAACCCGGTGCGTGCACAGTTGGCCCACATCTGGAACTTCGAAAATGGACTGGTAGTGAAGTTTCAGCAGTACACCGACACCAAACAGTTTGCCGACGCGATTGTGGATACTGACGATTAATTGTTTGAGGTCAGGAACTTTCCTGTTCCTGTTTTTGGGCGCCTTCGAGAGCACCTGCAGGTTCTGCCGTTGATCGAAGAGACTCTGCTGGTTGTTCTCCCATTACTACTCTTACGGAGTGAGTTTGCCCATCATCCAGGAGCTTGAAACTGAGTCCAGAGATCGATGCGCCATCAACCTCCAAGGTTTTTATTCCCTTGCTAATCCCCATGGGATTCTCGACTTTGATTCGATAAGTACCGGTCTTTCTGCGATAGATAATCTCAAACTCACGCCACCACCTTGGAACGCATGGATCAATTCTTAGGGTCTCGCCCTTGAGCTTGAATCCAAGAATTGATTCCAAACCGGCTCGGTACATCCAACCCGCAGAACCTGTGTACCAGGTCCAGCCACCTCTTCCTGTATGAGGTGGGACGGCGTACACATCCCCGACCGCTACATAAGGCTCAACCTTATATTTATGTAACCCGGCACGAGTTGATGAGTGATTGATGGGATTCAGCAACGAGAAGAGTTCTCCTGCTTTTTCACCGTCTCCAAGCATCGAGAAGGCAATTAAGGTCCAAATCGCTGCGTGAGTATATTGCCCGCCATTTTCACGTACACCTGGTACGTAACCCTTAATGTAGCCAGGATCTAGATGACCTTTATCGAAGGGCGGCGTGAACAGTATGACCAAGCCATCGCCACGTCTTATGAGGTATTCCTCCACTGCCGCCATCGCTCGTCCCTTGCGATAACTGTCGGCCACTCCGGAAATCACTGACCAGGATTGGGCGATTGAATCGATCCGGCATTCCTCATTTTGCGCAGAACCAAGGGGGGTTCCATCGTCGAAGTAGGCTCGACGATACCAGTCGCCATCCCACCCCTTTTCTTCCAAAGCAGTTCTGAGGTTCTCCATATGCTTGCGATACTCGTTCGCTCGTGTCAGGTCTGACCCTTGCTCGCAATAAGGAAGAAAAGTACTCAGCGTCATATGAAGGAACCAGCCCAACCAAACACTCTCGCCTTTGCCGTCTTGGCCCACTCGATTCATTCCGTCGTTCCAGTCTCCACCTCCCATCAACGGTAGACCATGCACCCCAACTGAAAGGCTACGATCAAGAGCCCGTGCGCAATGTTCAAAAATCGAAGCAGTTTCCGCGGAAATACTGGGTTGAAGATACGCTTCGTGTTCTTCTGGTCTGAGTTCTGGTTGCTCGATAAACGCGACCGTCTCATTCAGGATCGTCGAATCCCCGGTAACGCCGACGTAGAACGAAGTCACAAAGGGAAGCCAGAGGAGATCGTCCGAAATGCGCGTGCGTACTCCTCTTCCAGTTGGAGGATGCCACCAGTGTTGGACGTCGCCTTCCTTAAACTGGTGTTCGGCCGCGAGCAGGATTTGTTTACGCGCAACGTCGGGACTGCTGTAAACAAGGGCCATGACGTCCTGCAGTTGATCGCGGAAACCAAACGCACCTCCAGACTGGTAAAACGCAGTCCTTGCGCGCACGCGACACGAAAGCGTTTGGTAGAGCAACCAGCGATTAAGCATTGTGTCGAGTGCCAGGTCGGGAGTTTTGACTTCTACGGTGCCAAGCAGCAGGTCCCAGCAACTGATGACTTTCTCGAAAGCTTCATTCACTTTGCCAGGCTGACGATATGTAGCAACCAGTTTCTCAGCACCTTCTCTGGATTCTGCTTCGCCTAGAATGAAGATAACTTCACGCGCCTCATGTGGCGCCAATTCAATTTGAGTCTGAATCGCCGCACACGGATCCAAACCCGCACCATCTCTATTCGCGAGGCTGACACGCCGAAGTGCAGCAGGTCGGTCTGGAGATCCGTTACGCCCCAAAAACTCTTTTCGGTCACAAGTAGCACTCGATAGTGATTCGCTGGTGGCAGTGAATGCGACTCGGTCGGCGAATTCATTATTAAAGGGATTGCGCGCAAATGTGGCTGCCTGATTCTTATCGATTTCGGTAATGATGTACGGCGCTGTTGACGATCGAAAAACGCCCAGAACCAGTTCGTTGTAGTGCGTGACTGAGAGTTTCCGCGTACGCGGCGTCCGATTTCGCAAACGAAGAAGCGAGATCTTTACCGACGCATCCAGAGGCGCAAATAACAATAGCTCCTGGGATATTCCGTGACTCGTGTGTTCAAAAACGCTATAGCCCTGTCCATGTCTAACTATGTAAGGCTCAGTCTCGCGAATAGGTAGCGGCGTAGGTGACCAGATTGTTCCTGTATCTTCGTCACGGATGTAAACAGTTTCACCCGGTGGGTCGCTCACGGCATCATTGGACCATGGCGTCAAGCGATTCTCACGGCTGTTAACCGACCATGAATAGCCGCCTCCAGTTTCAGTTACCAGGAAGCCAAAGTCGTCTTCGTTGCCGATAACATTGGACCACGGCGCAGGTGTCCACTGTTCTGATCCGAGTAGTGTTACGTACTCTCGTCCACCCTGATGAAAACCTCCGAGACCATTGAAGAACGTTAAGTCAGGTCGGGCAACAGTTTGTTCAGGATAGGATTGCGACGCCAACCTCGGAACAAACGCAGGTGGTAACGGCTCGGCAATTCCCGGGCGTTCAATCTGGTCCTCGATTGAACCCCGATCAGCGACTATTACGACACGAGCTACCGCATGTAGGAGGATTCGATCTGCTTCCGGGATTTGATCTGAACGACGAAGGAACGGCCCGCCGGGTTTGTCTTGCATCCCCTGCAATCCACTGGTGCGAACAATTGTCTCTAATTCGTGATGCAGCTGCTGCTGATAGCTGGTGGGACTGTCGTTCAGGATCACAAGATCGACGCGCAATCCTTTGAAATGGAGATACTCGTGACCTCGAACAAGTTTTCGCACCGTTCCAAGATCCGCATCCTTATCGACACGAACGACTATAATTGGTAAATCGCCACTAATTCCGTAGGCCCACAGACTCGATTGTGCTTTGGTGTTTAGAGCGAGTACATGTGATCGAGGTCGAAGAGAAGGATCTGAATAAACAATACGTGCTGCGAGACGTTGAAAAAGATGTGCTTCCTCGGCGTCGATCTTAAGGTGGCTCATCTCGACTTGTGCTTTTGTCCAAGCCAGCCGTAGTTCGCGTTCGAAGATGTGTGGATCGTGGTACTTATCTGCCAACGCCAATGCTTCTTCGCGGGAATTAGCGACTCCGGTTGTGTAAGAGCAGGTGACGGTCTCACCGGGCTGTATCCGGACACGTCGACGTAGGCTGAACACAGGATCCAGAACTGCGCCCGTGGTGTTTGACAGCGGTCTGTCTTCCATGACTGCTATCGGATTGCTTGTCGACCGCCCACGACCTAAAAAGCGACCACGATCAGTTTCGTATTGCACTGCGCCGACGAGTTCGCCTTCGACTACGACAACATGAACTCCCCAAATTGGCGGCTCATCACTTGAACGAAGTCTGCGATGTGCGAGTAACGCATTTTCGGCCGCGATAAATTCTGTTTCGATAAACAGATTTGAGAAGGCGGGATGTGCCGCGTCCGCCTGAGCTGTTGCGAGTACAACTTCGGCGTAACTGGTTAATTCGATCTCGCGAATCCGAGTGGTATTGTTTGTCAGAGAAAGACGTCGAATTTCGGCGTTATCCTCCGCCGATACAACCACTTCCATGCGTGTGAAGATTCCTTCATCAGTACGACGGAATTCGGCTTTGTCTTCAGAGAAAGCGACCGTGAAACCCTGAGGTCGCTTCCGCATTGGCTGATGTCCGGGCGACCACACTGAGCCGCTACGCACGTCTTTGAGATAAACAAAGGCGCCCCAATTGTCCCGCGTTACGTCTTCACGCCAGCGGGTGACAGCATTTGGACCGCACTGTGAATAACCAGCGCCCGCAGTAGTTATCATCACGTTATAACTTCCGTTTGAAAGAAGTTGCGTACGTGGTGTACTGAGATCGGCTGATGTGTAGATGCGGGTGATCATTCCTGGAAGTGTTTGACTGACTCTTCCAGTCAGTACTTCTTCCGCGCGCGGGTGTGCTGCGGGCACTCCGATTGGTACACGTTCCTGCAGCAGGAGTTCGGTAGCCTGAACAACAGGTTCGGCATGGAATCGTTTCTCCATGCGATCGTCTTGCAGAATATTTGCTAGTGATACCAGGCTCATGCCCTGGTGATGGGCCATGAATGTACGAATCAGGATGGAGCGTTGACCTTCCGGTAAGCGCTCGGCAGTGTAATCGATCGACTCGTAAAATCCGTATGGTCCGAGTGCTCCTTCGCGCTGCAAGCGTCGGAGATTATCCATCGCAGCACGTGGCTCGATTTCGGCGGCGAGGATCGAGCTGTAAGGAGCCACGACAAGGTCTTCGATCAGGCCACGTTTTAGTCCCAGCCCGGGTACACCAAACGGACCGTACTGATAATTGAAATTCAGATCACGAACGTTGTAAGCCGCTTCAGAAATTCCCCACGGTACAGAACGTTCAACGCCATATTCTATTTGCCGGTTGACGACGGTTCGGTAGGTTTCATCAAGCAGCGTGTTCGGATAATTCTTCATCACCAGCAACGGCATTAGATACTCGAACATCGTGCCGGTCCACGAGATCAGGGCTCGACCACCGTCAACCTTCGTCAACGGTCTACCCATGCGAAACCAATGTTCCTGGGGTACATCACCTTTTGCTATTGCGACAAAACTGGCCAGGCGTGCTTCTGAAGCAAGGAGATCGTAGTAGGAATTGTCAACGCGCCCTGCTTGTACGTTGTATCCAATCGGAAACAGTTTGCGTTCCACATCGAACAGAAAACTGAAGTCCATTTCCTCGATTGTTTGATCACAATTCCGCGCTAGCCGGGTAAGACGCGAGAGTATGTCCGCTGACGTAGACGCAGCCTGTTCAAGCAAGCGAGTAAGTCGCGCCGCTGTCTGATGAGAGTCGGGTCTTGATTGAAGACCGGCGATTTGAACCAAAACGCTGTCGCAAAGCAGCGGGATTTCGGCGATGGTCGGCACCGTTTCAAGTAGCTTGAGAATTGGTTTCCACGCTGGATCCGTACCGAACGATTCTGAATGCATTAACGGCAGCAACCGACCCCAACCAGTGAGTGTGTCAGCATCACGCAAGCAGGAACTAGCTTGATGTTGCAAGGCGCCGACCCACCACCGAAGCTCTTTGAAATTCACTTCGCCGTGTTCGTGCGACAGCGCGTTGACGATGTCTTCGATTTCCGAGGCACGACGACAGAGCGAGTCCAAAAGCACAAACCAAGTCGCCAGATTGGTTGTTCCGGTTAGAAGTAATGTTTGGCAGGCCGCAATTTCGTCTCTAAGTTGGCTAAAGGTCACGACCTCTGTGCGTTGTCGAATTTCACCGAGGGCTCTTGCTTCAATCGCAATGGCATCGATCGTCTCGGTCAAGCCTTCGATGATTCGTCGATCAAACAACCTGATGTCAGGTAGCTCAACGTTTGCCTGTTTCACCGCGTAGAGGTGCCCGGCAAGGTTTCCACTATCGACCGTGGAAATGTACTCCGGTAACAACGGGTTTAGAGTTTTGGTGTCGTACCAGTTGAAGAAATGACCGCGATACCTGGCTAGTTTAGAAAGGGTCTGAAACGTCAACTCTTGGCGTTCAACCGACTCGAGGGATCCGATGTACCCAAGGTCATGAGCCGAAACAGTCGCCAGCAGCAACAATCCAATGTTTGTCGGCGAAGTGCGATGCGCTATGACAGGAGTAGGGTCTTCCTGATAATTATCGGGAGGTAACCAGTTGTCTTCTACACCAACAAACTGTTCGAAGAATCTCCAGGTTCGTCGCGCTACTAGACTAGCCAGCTTTATATCTTCATCACGCAGCGTCTTGCGATCAGTCGGAATTCTCTTGCTAAACAAGTAAGCAATCACGGGTGAAGAGAGCCAAACGATTGCCAGACCGAGCATCATCGGCATTCCCGCCGGCTTAATAACAAGTGTCAGAATAGTTACCAGCACAGTTAGTACGACGGCAGGCAACATAAACTTGAAGAAGGCACCGAGGTCTTCACGGGCAGATTTCTCAGCTTCGGCAGCACTCACCCATTCAAGCAAATGTTTCTTGCTCACAAACTGTCGGTACAGCGTGCGAATAATTGCATCGCACATCAGGTAGGCCTGATGAGGAAGGAACACAAACGCTAGCACAATCTGCTCGGTATTTGTTCGCAAGTCGCCCCATACGGTCCAGAAGTGACTGGTCCAGGGAATGCCTTTGGGGTGAATTAGTAGACCGGTGGTGACGTGAAGATAAACCGGAAATGCGATTACCATCAGGACAAACAGCGACCAGCCAAACGGTGATCCTGGAAACAATACGCACGCCGCTACTAGCCAGACAAAAAGGGAGGGAGCGACGAGGCTGCGACGTAGATTGTCGAGAATCTTCCATCTCGAAATTAGAGCCAACGTGTTTCGAGTTGTCTTTCCATTCGCATCAGGGACTGTTGGGAAGAGCCAGCGAAGGATTTGCCAGTCTCCTCGGGTCCAGCGATGTTGTCGTTTTGCAAAAGCATCGTATGACGACGGGTAGTCATCAAGGAGTTCGATATCAGTAGCCAATGCAGCTCGAGCAAAGAGAGATTCAAAGAGGTCATGACTCAGCAGCGTGTCTGACGGAACCCTTTGCTCAACTGTTGATTGAAAAGCATTAACTTCGTACAGGCCCTTTCCAGTAAAGCTTCCTTCACCAAACAGATCCTGATACACATCAGACACAGCGGTTGTGTAAGGATCGATTCCGGTGTTACCGGAAAACACCCGAGCAAATTTGGACCGGGACGAACTGGCCAGCGAGATACTCACACGCGGTTGCAAAATGCCGTAACCGCGTGTCACTCGATTTACTAAAGGAGAAATATACGGTTGGTTGAGAGGATGAATTGCAGCACCAACCAAAGTTCGTGCGACATCACGCGGAAGTTGCGTGTCAGAGTCGAGAGTAATTACATACCGAATCGATTTTAGTAATTCATCGCTGGCAGTCCGCACGATAAAGCTGGTATTTCGATCTCCCCTCAGGAGCCGGTTGAACTCTTCCAGTTTTCCACGTTTGCGTTCCCAACCCATCCATTTGTCTTCACCTGGATTCCAAAGTCGTTTACGGTGGAATAGGTGAAACCGCTGATCTTTGCCGGGACTGTGTTGACGATTGAGCTCCTCGACTCGACTTAATGCGAGCGAAAGGATCTGGTCATCTTCGGTGGTAAGTTCCGCCTTGGAATCTGGGAAGTCGCCCAAGAGCCCAAAGAAGATTTGATCCTCCTGGTTCGCAAGAAAGTGGACTTCGAGCCGTTCGAGTAACTCATTCACTTGCAACTCGCTCATGAAGATGGTCGGAACGACGACAAAGGTCCTGGCATCTTCCGGAATTCCTGAAACGGTATCCATCCGGGGCACTAAGCGCGGTTGGAAAAAATGAGTGACGTCCCAATTCAGAACCGTCAGTGCCAGATCGCTGGCCGGAATCAACGCAAGCAGTGCAGTTAGAACTTGAAACCGCCATGACACTCCATAGCGATTCATGACGCTCAATAACAACGTGATGATCAGAGTCGTTAGCAGCGTTAGTACGCCGAGATAGGAAGCTGTTGGATGCCGCAGAAAAAACCGGCGTAGCCGTTCTACAATGCTTGGGTCGTAACCGAAGTAACTCTCGAGTCTGGGCAGTCCATGGTCGATGAGGTAGTAACCGACGTGCGCCCGTGGGCCACCCTCTTCCTTGTTTTCAGCAGCAAGCTTAAGCGCGAACTTCGCAATCTCTTGTTCGGTTACTTTGGTACGTTTACTGATACGTTCTATGACATGCCGGTAACGGTCGCGCGAAGCAAATTCCATCTTCGAGTACGCTCCCGCTGGATCCTGGCCCAACAAAGGGTCGATCAAACTGACTTTCTCGAAGAAGTCTCTCCAGTCGAGAGTAGAGAGCAGCCTCATGCTCGTGATGATGTTGCCAACAGTTACCTGCGCTGCTGCCTGGCGTTGATGCTCGAGATGCACCACTTGCTCACTGCTCATCTCCTGACGCCGCAAGCGCTCTTCTATCCAGTCCATGACCTGAGTGATGGATGGATGTTGTTCTCTGAGACGTTGAATTAGTTGAACTACAAATGTTTGCCCTAACTTTTCGCGCTTACCCAACTTCTCGGTAACCAAAGGGAGCATTGCGCTGGGTTGGCGACCTGCTAACTCGAGCAGTTTGTCCGCGAGTCTATCGGCTTCCTCGCGTTCTTCGCGTGCACGTACGATGGTGACAGCAAGACGGCGGAGGTTTTCGACCAACGCCAAGCGGAGAGTGATGGCGACGGCCCAAATCTCACCGATGGAGAGCGGTGCGACTGTTTGATAAGCCGCGATGAACCGACGAAGAGTGTTTGTGTCTAATCTTGAATCGGTATGTGCGATCAACGCGAGTGCAACCGCATAGATTCTCGGATAATCCTTTAGTTCTCCGTCTGCCAGTTTGGGCAATTCCTGGTAATAGCCACGAGGCAGGTCCTCGCGAATCTCACGCAGTTGTTCTTCTACTATGTGAAAGTTGTCGACTAGCCATTCAGCCGCTGGAGAGATGGCATAACCATTGCGAATTGCCTCAACCAGGGTGCGGTACGCGCCTACGAGTTTGCGGCCGTTATCTTCGAGGCGCGTGAATAGTTGCGCTCGTGCTTTCTTGGTGACTGTATGATGTGTTTCGGCAAGTGCCTGAGCATACTGCTCCAAACGCTCGACACTATAGATTTCAGCACGTAGCGGTTTTTGATCCTGATCAGTTGGTAGCTGACCGAACCCACCGAGTAGTGATTTGAAGAACTCGTTCATGAGTTCAAAACAATCATCCCGTTCCCGTTTCGCTTGAGTGAAACGCGAAAGAATCTATGTAACGGGGGTGGCGGTAATTCAGAATATCATGAATTGCGGGAATTTCGGTTTTGGCTGATGTGGGGGTAATAAAACTGCAGTAAGACTAAGCTAATTCTTAAAACTTGACTGGATCCACTTGACGCTAGTTGACTTCCACGGAAACGTGCGAAGCCGCGTGTGTTACATGTTGTATACTGCGCGACGTCTTGTGATCCTTTACTGACATCTTCTTAATATGCGCGTCTTAGGAGTAGATCCGGGAAGTCAAACCACTGGCTGGGGTGTCGTCGAAGGAGATGGCCGCCGATATCGTCTGGTGGAATTTGGGTTCATTCGTGCGCCCGCAACTTTGAAGTTCTCTACTCGTCTCTTAAGGATGTGCACCGGACTTGAAGAAGTTATCGATAAGCATCGTCCTGATGCATGTGTACTTGAAGACGCGTTCCTCGCTACCAATGTCAAAGTCAGTATGAAGCTCGGTCAAGTAAGAGGAGTCGTACTACTGGTGGCTGAGCGTGCGGCGCTCGATATTCACGAATACTCTCCACGCTTGATAAAGCAAACCGTGGTTGGGTACGGCAACGCGGAAAAGCATCAGGTACAAGAGATGGTCCGGCTGCTGTTGTCACTCAAGGAAGCGCCATCGCCTCACGATGCCGCCGACGCTTTGGCCGCCGCGATTTGTCATTTTCATCATGCTCAATTCGCCCGACGGATAGCAGTCGCAGAAGGCGGCTGAGCTGTAGTTTTTAGATTTCGAACCTCACTCGAAAGGAACAAAATGAATCCTCACAAATTCTCGATCACGCTCTTGGTTTCTCTTTGCTTACTGTCGGTTCTTGAGCTTGCTGCACAAAAGACACCACCTCCCGGCGGGAAGGTTGCCGTGGTTGTTGACGAACGACTTGCGGCTTTGAGGGTCGCGCCACAACTGAGCGCTAAATTAGTAAGAAGGTTAGGTCGAGGACGACTTGTTGCGATAAGAAGTGCGAAGGCTACTCCAAACGGAATCACGTTTCTGCTTGTCAACATATCGAGTCGCACTCACGGTTGGATTCAACGTGAGGCAGTCGTAACACCAGCAAGAGTGGGCGATGATCAGAAGCTATTTGACCTCATTGATTGTTCCAGCGATTTCGATCGAATAGTGAGATCACGGATTTTCCTTAACTATTTCCGGGCTTCATCTTTGAGAGAACGTGTCCTATTAATGTTAGGAGATGCGGCGGAAGCGGTATCGGAAAAACTCACTCGCGACGCCGCGAAAAGAGTAAGTGCAGCAGACGTCGCGCCTGAATCGAGCTATTTCTTAAACTTTAGTGGGCTCGATCGTTACAACCGCCAGGGCGTGGGTTTTGTTTTTGAACCTTCAACCAAACGATTGCACTACGATGGAGCGTCCTGGCGCGAGATTGTCCGTCGCTATCCGAAGTCACCTCAAGCAAATGAGGCCCGAGAACGTCTGCAAAAATTGGAAACCAAATGTCCGACATGCTTTAGCAAATGTCCGACATGCTTTAGCTTGTCGAAAACCAGGTAAGATAGATCCTAGCTAAAAACCAAACAAACTAGAGTTTATCGGACATCCTATACTCAGCAATTGCAACAATTAACAGGTCCAAGCGTTAAATAAGAAGTGTCATGCTCTTAGTCATAAGTAGCCGTTAATCCAATCTGTCAGAAAAACTGTCGTTCCGCGTTGTTAATAACGCCTCCATAGAACCGTTTACGAGGTTGGAGACGAAGGAGAACAACGTGCAGGCAGCGGTCAAACATTTGCACCTAATACCTGATCAATCGCCGGGAGAGCTGGAAAAGCTGTTTCAGGCCCATCACGCACGCGTATTCCGCACCGCCCACCGAATTACTGGCAGTGCAGCTGATGCTGAGGATGTGCTTCAAACAGTGTTTCTGCGACTGGTCAAAGGTCACGAGTCGTACGATTTATCTCAAAATCCGGAAGCTTATCTTTCGCGAGCAGCAATTAACGCGGCCCTCGATCTCCTACGAGTTCGTACGCGATCTAAAGCTGTTGCGTTGGATGAAGTTGATTCCGATTCGATTGTGAGTCGCTTCCGAAGCCCGGAAGCGGAACATTCGGATAAGGAATTGAACACCCTGGTTCGTCAGGCGGTCGCTCGTTTGGGTAAAACCGCAGGAGAAATGTTTGTACTTCGTTATTACGAGGGGTTTGACAACAAGGAAATCGCCGGAATCCTTAAGACCTCGCCGCTTGTCGTTGGCGTTGTTCTACATCGGGCACGAACGAAACTGAGAAAAGAGATTGGGCACTATCTGGAGAAACATCATGACGAGTAATAAGAAAGACGAGCTCTTGGACAAGATTACTGCGGAAATTCGAAACGAGAAAATCGATTCGACCGCAGTATCAGCAGCGGCTGGCCGTGTTTGGGCGCGTGTCTCCGCTGCAGCAGGTGAGACTGAATTTCAGATGCCATCGGTAGAACATATCGAGGGTTGTTCTGATTTTCAGTCTCTCATTCCAGCTTACCTCGCTGGCAAACTTTCTGAGGCGCGCTCGCTGTTGCTGGTTGACCACACACACGAGTGCATTCCATGTCGCAAGGCCATGAACGATGCCAGATCGCGTCGTTCGGCTGTTGCCAGGCCCGCCGTTGCTGCAAAACGATTTTCACTTCAGCCGACAGTAATGCGTTGGGGAATCGCAGCGGCGCTGGTTATTGGGTTTGGTTTGCTTGCGGTTCCATTCGTTCAGCGATACTGGCCCTACGGACAGTTTGACGCGACAGTACAAGCAGCTGAAGGTCAGGTTTTTCAAGTTGCAGACTCGCGTACGGCGTCAGTCGCGGCCGGAGCGAGGCTACAAAAGGACGAACGGTTACGAACTGCGAAGGACTCACACGCTGTGGTCCGTTTAGGTGATGGTTCTACGATTGAAGTAAAGGACCGTTCAGAGTTGTACCTGACGAGAAACGGGCTGGGTACTACTATTCACCTTAATCGCGGCAGTGTTGTCGTTGAGGCTGCCAAACAACGCGGTGAACATCTCTTCGTTGAGACTGGTGACTCGCTCGTGTCCGTGACTGGAACTGTCTTCTCGGTTAACAACGGCACAAAGGGTTCACGAGTCTCCGTAATCGAAGGAGAAGTTAAGTTGAATCATGCTGGTAGTGACCGCGTGATTCGAGCTGGTGAACAGATCACAACCAATCCGTCCATCGCTGTAATTCCGGTTAAGGACGAAGTCGCATGGAGTAAGAAAGCAAACCAGTACGCCGCGGTACTTTCAGGGCTCGCAGCATTGCGATCTGATTTGAGTAAGATTCAGCAGCCCGGTGTTCGCAATTCGACTCACTTACTCGATCTAATGCCCGAGAACACAGTGGTCTACGCCGCTTTACCGAACCTGGCAAACTCAATCGTTGAATCGCATCGCGTAATTCAGGATCGAATGAGCCAGAACCCTGCGCTTCGTGAGTGGTGGGAAAAGGAGCAGTCAGGCAGACATCAAAATATGGACCAGGCGATTGGCACTATTCGTCAATTCGGAGAATACCTTGGTGACGAGATCGCAGTGTCGGTCTCTATGGATGCGAATGCCCGGCCAGACGCTCCGCTAGTACTAGCCGAGTTGAAGAACTCAAATGGTCTGCGCCAGTTCCTTGAAGAGCAGATCGCGAAATACACGGCTGGACAAACCAGTAAGCCGAATGTCGAATTCGTCGAAGATCCTGCCACGGCAACAGCGTCAGCTGAATCCGATGTCAAGAAAGAGGAACTCTACGTGTGGATTCAAAACGACCTGCTGGCAGCCAGTCCTAAGCTTGAGCAGTTGCAGCAGCTGCAAGCACTGATGGCAAAGGGAGGGAGCGCCTTTACTGCAAATCCTTTCCATCAACGAATCGCGCAAGTGTATTCGGAAGGAGCGGGACTAGTGGTGGCCGCTAATCTCGAGAAGATTGTTGCTGACACCAAAACCGATCGATTAAAGGGTGCTGAGGCTGAGAAGCGCGAGGCGGCCTTAAATAAATTAGGAATCCTCAGCGTTAAGTACTTCGTGCTTGATCAAAAAGAGGCAAGTGGCAAGACACACACACAGGCGTCACTGTCATTTACTGATACTCAACGAGGTATACCGTCCTGGCTGGCAGCACCTGGCCCGATGGGTTCATTGGAGTACATCTCGGCTGATGCAAATGTAGTTGCCGGGTTTGTGGTCAAGAATCCTGTTGCGCTGGTTGACGACCTTGTTGATGTACTTGGCACGGTCTCGCCCGAACTGCGAAAGACTCTCGACACCCAGGTGACCGCTCACGGTCTTGATATTCGCAACGACATAGCCGCTCCACTTGGAGGCGAGTTTGCCTTTGCGATTGATGGCCCAATCCTGCCTACTCCGTCATGGAAGATGGTGTTTGAGGTTAACGATCCGGCACATCTGCAGCAGACGCTCGAACGAGCTGTGACGGAGGTTAACAAGGAGGCGGCAAAGTTTGGTAAGTCCGGACTCCAGTGGGAGCAGACTGACGTTGGTGGACGCGTCTATTACACGTTGAGGTCGACAGACTTTGCGGTGCAAGTAAACTACACCTACGCCAACGGCTACCTGATTGTTGGACCAAGTCGCGCACTTGTGGAGAAAGCGATAACCGTACGAGACAGCGGGAGCTCTCTATTACGTTCCGCGGCTTTCACAACTGGCTTGCCAGCTGACGGCAACGCAAACTTTTCGGCCGTTTTCTATCACAATCTGGCGCCACTGGTGCAGCCATTCGCCAACCAAATAGCCAGCACGGCTCAGAATCTGCCACAAGGACCACAGGAGGCAGTCAAAGCCATGGCGGCTGATATGAAACCGACGCTGGCGTATGCATATGCCCAGGGTGACAGCATTACGTTTGCTGCAAATACGGATGGTGGACCTTTCGGACTAAGTCCAGCCACCATTTTTGGAATGCCAAACGCGTTGGAAATGCAGAGCATTATTCAGCGCGGAATGAGCGGTAAGAAGTAGGGCAGAGGTCTCGGGGTCTTTGGTCTTTGGTTTTTGATCTAGATAGATCATGCCAAAGGCCAAAGACCAAAGACCGAAGTCCAAAACCAAGAGTATCCCCATGAAGTTGCTTTCAATCTCCATTGGTTCCTGGCTGCTTGGATTGATGTCATTGCTACTGACCTTCACTGTAATTGAAGGACAGCCGTTGAGTGCTTACGATATCAAGGGTGCGACTGTAACCTCACTTGTCATGTCGGCTCTAGTCTTCTCACTTGCTTACGCTCCATTGCTCACCTGGTTGCGTAAGCGTCTTGGCGGTTGCAGGCCGGCAGTTCTTTTTCCGCTTGTATCCGCAATCGTGCTTAACTTACCCGTTTTCCTGATCGAGATTTTAGCGATTGGCAGAACTTTAGCTCCGTCAGAAGCGTTTGCATGCATTGGTGCGTTTCTTTTGATGGGCACTGTCTTTGGCTTAGGTTTTGTTTGGAATTATCAGGACTCGGCGTTATAAGAAAAGCATGGCTGCACTCCCCGAAGCGATTCAAGAAGATCTAAGCAACAATCAGAACACGGCCTCAGCGCCAGTGATCGATCTTCATGGGCTCTCCGTCTCTTTTGGTCGTCGTCAGATTCTAAAGAACCTGCGTGGAGATTTGCGCGGAAAATCGATTGGCCTTCTTGGACCCAACGGTGCCGGCAAAACTACACTGATTCATACCTTGCTTGGTTTCCATCCTCCTTCCTCAGGTACGGCGCAGATATTTGGCCTCGACATTTATGATGAAGCCAAGCGAATAAAAGAACTCGTTGGCTACATGCCGGAGCGTGACGCATTCATCGCCAAAATGAGTGCGGTGCATTTTGTTCGCTTGATGGCCGAACTTTCCGGATTACCTCCAGAAGCCGCATTAGAGCGAGCTCATGAAGCGTTGTTTTACGTAGGCCTGGGCGAGGCTCGCTACCGCAGGCTCGAAACCTACTCACTGGGAATGAAGCAGCTCGCAAAATTGGCGCAAGCTATTGTTCATGGACCCAGACTAATTTTTCTCGATGAACCAACGAATGGGCTCGACCCGCCAGCTCGTCTGCGAATGATTAAATTGATTAGAGAGATTCGCGACAGTGGCGAGGCGAACATTGTGTTGTCTTCGCACCTTCTCTTAGACGTAGAAGAATGTTGCGACGAGATTCTGATTCTACGCGACGGAGAGATCGCTGTTTATTGCAATCTTGAAGAAGAACGCAAATCAAATCGCAAGTTTCTGATGTTGGAGACTCGTGGCGATCAAGCAAAATTTGTCGAAGGCTTGGCGGCGTTAGGTTGTGAGTACGCACTTTCCGGAGATCATCGAATGAAGGTTGTGCTTCAGCAAGGTGTTGAAGTGCGCGACCTTTATCGACTCGCTGCGCAAGAGGAGTTGCAGATTCGGAAACTGAGTTACAAGCGCGACTCGCTGGAGGACATCTTTCTCAAAGCCATGGAGACCAGAAATGGCAGTCTATGAGCAGACCTATAAGCGCTTTACTGGAAAGTTGACTCCAGAGTGGAGTCGCTTTCTGATTATTCCCAGACACGCTTATCGCGCCGTCTTTAATTCTAAACTTTTTACGGCGTTCTTCGTGCTCTGCTTTGTTCCGTTGCTGGTCGAGGCGATTCTGATCTACCTCCATCACAACGTCAGCGCGCTAGCCATCATGAAGATCAACGTGCGCGAAGTCGTGCCAATCGACGGCTCGTTCTTTCAGACTTTTGTCAATCTCCAGGGCGGTTTTGCATTTTTCGTCACGTTACTTGTGGGGCCACCTTTGGTATCGCGCGATCTAAGAAACAATGCATTACCTTTGTATCTGTGTCGACCGTTTTCCCGAACCGAATATGTCATGGGAAAGATGTCGGTACTGTTGATACTTCTGTCTCTAATTACCTGGGTACCCCAGATGTTGTTGTTTTTTCTCCAGTCGTATTTAGAGGGATTTGAATGGTTCAAATCTAACTTGTGGATTGCGACGGCGATCTTCATTGGTAGCGTGGTCTGGATTCTGATCCTGGCGCTTCTTTCGCAGGCGATTTCGGCCCTGGTGAAGTGGCGAGTTGTCGCGAGTGGAATGCTGCTGGGAATATTTCTTATTCCTTCTGTTTTTGGTGAATTCATTAATGTGGTCTTCGCTACCCATTACGGCAGTTTGATCAGTCTGGGTGGCCTGATGAGAAGCGTTTCCTCAGGTTTATTCGGGACTTTTACAAAAGTCGCAGGCACAATTTCTGTAAGGGACTTCAACGATAGTGTTGTGCGAGAGATTCAGGTTCTAGAACCGCCGCTCTGGCTATCCTGGGCCATGCTGTTCATTGTGTGTGCGGTATGTCTCGCGGTGATTTCGTGGAAAGTGAAAGCGTACGAAGTGGTGAGGTAAATGACCGCAGCCAATATTGATCAACTCATCATTTTTGACGACGTCTCCAAGTTTTATGGAGAGATACTGGGGGTCAATCGCGTCAATCTTCAGATTGCTCCCGGCATCACGAGTCTGGTCGGTCCTAATGGAGCCGGCAAGTCGACATTGATGAACTTGATGACGGGCCTATTGCGTCCCACCCGCGGCAAGATTTCGATCTTGGGAATCCCGACCGATCGTCCGGAACCACTCTTCCGCAAAGTTGGTTACTGTACACAATTTGATTCCTTTCCGCGCGGCGTGACTGGACGAGAGCTACTGAATTCATTTTTGTTGGTTCATGGATTTACGGGCAAACGTGCCAACGAGTTGAGTCAGGTTGCTCTGGAACGAGTAAATCTCGTTGATGCTGCTGACAGGAAAGTTGCGGCCTACAGCAAGGGCATGCGTCAACGCATTCGTTTGGCCCAGTCAATCGCGCATCAACCGGCAGTGCTTATTCTTGACGAGCCGTTGAACGGCTTAGACCCGATGGTGCGAGCTGAAACAATTTCCTTATTTCGCAAGCTCGCTTCTGAAGGTTTACATCTGATTATCTCTTCGCACATTTTGCATGAAGTTGACATGATGTCAGATCGAGTGGTGCTCCTGAACAACGGCTATTTAGTGGCTGAGGGAAATGTTCACGGAGTAAGAGATGAGATGGAAGAACACCCGATGCAGATTCTGATTCGGTGTGATAAGCCTGGCAAGCTCGCAGCGTACGTTTTTGACCAGGACCATGTTGTTGAAGCGCGGTTGCACGACGACAAGGGCGGTCTTTTTGTAAAGACCAAAGACGCCGATCGCTTTTACTTGCTCTTGAACCGTGCTGTTGCTGATGGTCAGGTAAATATCGAATCAGTGTCGCCGGTTGATGATGATTTGAGCGCTGTCTATCAATATTTGATCGGCACGTCTGGTGGTAGCGCATAGGAGACGAAATGAGTTCCACCATCGAAGCAGTTTCGACTCAAACTGAAAAGCGGCCTTTGCCCTGGAATCTTTGGGTGCGGCAGACCGCCGCAATCGTTCGGATGGAGTTGGAAAAGAATTTCCTCGGTCGCAGATCGTTTCTTATTTACCTGATCGCGCTTCTGCCGCTATTTCCCGTGTTGATACTCGCCGTTTTTACGCCTCCGGGAAATGAGTGGAGAGATTTCAATCACTACAGCATGGTATATGCAGTTCTGTATGGCGGATTGATTCTGCGCACCGTCATCTTCTTTGGCTGTGCGTGGATTTTTATGAACTTGTTTCGAGGTGAGATTGTCGATCGGAGTTTGCACTATTACTTTTTGAGCGCCGTTAGGCGTGAAGTCCTGGTGGTAGGGAAGTACTTTTCAGGTCTGATTACGTCGATCATCTTGTTTACGACGACGACTCTCGGCGCTCTACTTCTGTTGTATCTGCCACGTTTTTATTCGCAGAGTGTCAGATACTTTCTTGAGGGGCAGGGCTTGCGGCAATTGCTGACGTATGTGGGGATAACGATCCTCGCATGTGTTGGCTACGGCGCGTTCTTTCTCGTCGTGGGATTGTTCGTGCGTAATCCAATCATTCCGGCGTTGTTGTTGTACGGTTGGGAGTGGCTCAACTTTCTACTACCGCCCTTACTAAAGAAAATCAGCGTCATCCACTATTTGAATTCACTCGTGCCAGTACCGATCTCTGAAGGACCATTTGCAGTGGTAGCCGATCCGACTCCCGGTTGGATTGCAGTTCCCAGCATGTTGCTTGTGACTGTACTCGTGTTGATTATTGCGTCGTACCGAATCCGACACATGGAGATACGCTACGGGAGTGATTAGTTGGCAGTAGTCAGTGGTCAGTTGTCCGTGGTTCTAATCATTGGTCAATGGTCATTTGACATTTCTCATTTGTCATTTTTTCTCAATGCTGTTGATCACCTAGAACAGCCGCTATCAAATGATAATTGAGCAACGACAAATGACAATTGACCATTGATTTAAGCCACTGACTACGGACTACGGACTACGGACAATGGACTACGGACAACGGACAACGGACAACGGACAACGGACAACGGACCACGGACCACCCTTCACTTCCTGCTCACAAACTCATTTCCTTTGATCCAGAAGCGCCAGGGTTTTAGAACCCATTCTTCGGCGTAATCGATTCCAATACGTGGTCCTTTAGCAACTTTGGCTGGCGAAACCTTCTCGTATTCCTCAAGCCACACTTTGCTTCCCAACAAATCTGCTTGATCGAGTTGACGGTCGATATCCATTGCGATACAGAGCTTACCAGGACCATTAGTCAGATTCCGGTCGACCTGCGATTTGCGACGCACTCTCATCGTCTCGATCCCTTCAACCGGTTCAAGTGCCCGGACCAGGATGGCGTGAGGGGTATCGATAAGGTTGGTCACAACATTGAATTGGTTGTACATCCCGTAAACGAAGTAAACGTATGCAACTCCGCCCAAGCCGTACATCGTTTCAGTTCGTTTTGTCCGTCGACCTCCATAGGCGTGTGAGGCCCGGTCTTCTGGACCACGATAGGCTTCAACCTCGACAATCTTTCCGGAGACGCGCACAGCTGTTTGAGTTGGTACAACCAGGAGTTTCCCGAGAAGATCTCGAGCAACCTTCAAGACATCGGGTCGGGTATAAAAGTCTCGTGGAAGTTTCTTTCGAGTGACGTTCATCAGACTAGTGTCGCAGCTTCCAAACCATTACAACGAAGATCACAAATCCGATCACCACCACGCCTCTTCTTACCCAAACCTGTCCAATTCTTACTGCCATACTCGCACCAAAGTAGCCACCTGCCAGAGCGCCACAGGCCATGACAAGCGCGTCTTGCCAGACCACTAAACCGTTCAGTGAGAACGCCAAGACAGCAATGCTGTTGATGCAGATACCGAGAAAGTTCTTGATTCCATTTGCCCGGTTGAGTTCATTCAGACCTAGAAGTCCCAGTGCGGCGAGCATCAAGATGCCATTGCCAGCTCCGAAATAACCACCGTACATGGCTGAAAAGAATTGAAAAACCATGGCGCCGATCCACCAACCGGCATGAGGTTGTTCGTCCAGTTTTCCAAACTTAAACCGGCGTGCTATCGCTCCTTGCGACATGAATAGAACAGTTGCAAACAGGATCAGAAATGGGACGAGCCGGGCGAAGGTAGGTGAGGGGGTACGAATCAAGAGCCACGCACCAAGCGCCCCGGCAATAACGCTGGTTCCACCTAAACGAATAAGGATGCCCGAGCTATTCTCCAACTCCTTACGATAACCAAATAGACCACCAAACAGACCGGGCCAAAGGGCCACGGTGCTGGTCCCATTTGCAACTTTGGGGTCGAGTCCCAGCCAGATCAAAACAGGGAAGGTTAGAAGTGTTCCACCGCCGGCAATGGAATTTATCGCGCCAGCCAGAAAAGCGGCGATAAGCATTAAGAGGATTGGAAGCAGGCGCATGCGTGTGCGGTAGTTTGAGTCTTGTGTGTCGACGTGCTTTTAGTCGGCTGTGCTGATCCACACAGTCTTAAGTGAAGTTTCACAAGTCTGGGTAGATAACAAAGCACAATGGTAAAGCACAAGCACGCGATATACTCAAACTAAGGCATGTTAAGATGCCACCACGACTTATGCCAGTAAAAATTTTTTACTAATGCATACTCCAATTTTCGGCCGGCTCACCAGACTGTTTATTCCAACACTTCTCCTTCTTCTGGTCTTTTGGACTGGAGTTCATTCGTACGCAAGCTTTCCTGCGGTGCTTGTGGCCAAAAAGACGCTGCGTGTGATGACCTACAACATCCATGTAGGTGTAGGGATGGACAAGAAGTTGGACCTGCAACGAATTGCCGACGTCATAAACAAAGAGCATCCCGATCTTGTCGGCGTACAGGAAGTTGATCGCGGAGTGAAGCGCACAGAGGGTAAAGACGAAATCGCCGAGCTGGCCGCAATGACGCGTATGCAATACGCTTTCGCCCACAATCTTGATTACCAGGGTGGTCAGTATGGCGTAGCGATTCTCTCCCGTACGCCGATCAAAAACACCATCCACCGCATGTTTGAAAACAGGCGCGAGGCAGAGCGACGTGGGATGCTGCTAGTTGAAGTTGAATTTGGCGGTAAGACGCTAAGTTTCGTAACAACCCATCTTGATTATCAGTTTGCTGATGGTCGGCTTTTTGAAACACACCAGCTGCTTGGATTTCTCAATGAGGTAAAAGGACCGATTGTTGTTGTCGGCGATCTGAACGACGAGCCGACAGGAACTGCGTACCAGTTAATGCGCACAAAGTTTGACGATGCGTGGTCGAAGAGCCGTGCGAATGGGGATGGATTAAGTTATCCTGCGGACAAGCCAACCAAGCGTATCGATCATATTTTCTATCGGGATAAAGAAGGAGTTAAAGCAAAAAAAGCCTGGGTAGTTGAGACACTTGCTTCCGACCACGTACCTGTCGTAGCTGAACTGGAGTTCAAATAGACAATCAAATGATGCTCACTTCACGAGTTACTCGAACCATTTTCACTCTCTGGTTCTTATTAGTCGTCAGTAGTCTCACAGGCAAAGCTCAGAATGGCTCGACAATCGATTGGCCCAAATATCAGGACATGGCCGTCGACTTGATGCAGCAGTACCTGCGCATCAACACGTCAAACCCACCGGGCAATGAAATTGAAACGGCCAAATTCTTCAAATCAATCTTTGACCAGAATGGCATTCCAAACGAGATCTTTGAGTACAAACCCACTCGAGCAAACATCATCGCACGATTGAAGGGAAACGGTTCGAAGCGTCCAATAATTCTATTGAGCCACATGGACGTAGTAACTGCTGACGCTGCGTCGTGGAAGGTTGATCCGTTTTCAGGACAGATCATCGATGGCTCCATTTACGGTCGCGGCGCACTCGACATGAAGTGTGAGGGACTCTTTCACCTGATGATGATGCTGTTATTGAAACGAGAAGGTCCGGCATTGTCACGCGACGTCATCTTTATTGCGACCGCCGATGAAGAAGTTAAAGATGAGGGTTCGATCTGGATGATCGCCAATAAGAAAGAGCTGTTCAATGATGCTGAATATTTGCTGACCGAGGGTGGAAGTAATTTGTTGGAGGGAGCCGCAGTGAAATTTGTGGGCGTGGACGTGGCTGAGAAGGCTCCTTTCTGGTTGCAACTTACTGCAACTGGCTCGCCCGGTCACGGTTCCCAACCGATCGCCGGTTCCGCAACAAACAGACTCGTTCGGGCGATTAATCGCATTTTGGATTGGGAGACACCAATCAAGTTGTTGCCGGCTGTAGAGAAGTTTTTCAAGGATGTTGCGCCTCTGCAGAAGCCCGCATGGCGTTCGAAGTTTGCAAATATTCGCGAGTCGTTGAAAGACCCGGAGTTTGTCAAGGAACTCACGTCGGAACGTGAGTACAACTTTCTTCTCCGTAACACAATTTCTTTGACTATGATGAGTGGGAGCAAGCAGACAAATGTTATTCCCAATGTTGCTACTTGTAGTCTTGATATTCGACTGCTGCCAGGAGAAGATCGTACTGCCTTCCTCGAATCGCTTGTAAAGGTGATAGCGGACCCCACTATCAAAGTTGAAAATGTAAATACCTTTAAGCCGCCCAATAGTTCCCCGGTTGATTCTGAACTTTTTACGGTCATTTCGCAGGTAGCGAAGACCTATCATCCCGAGGCGATAGTTACTACAAAGATGCTCAGCGGCTACACTGAGAGCCAGTTGTACCGCCAGCTCGGGATTGTCGCTTACGGCTGGGCCCCGATCTACACGACGTCAGAAGAGGATGAAGGAGTTCACGGAAATAACGAACGTATTTCAGTTATGAACGTGCGAGAGGGAATTAAGGAGTTCTACGATGTCGTTGTTCGTATCTCCCGTTAGAGTTCTGCCCCCCGGTTTAAATAACTAAATCAATAGGATGGTTTATGCCGAAAGATGCTTACAAGATGACAACGGCGGAGCTGCACGCGCGCGTTGTAACATTGGGCTTTGCCGGAGATGAACGTTTGTTCATCGCATTCTACCGCAAACTCGAACAGGGGATACCTGAGGGAACAGGAATTGTTTTACGCGGAAGTGTTGTAACTAACAAGCGATACGAAGATAGTACGCCGTTTGATTCGCTTGGGAAGGGAACCAGTGACCTGGACGTTACGCTGGTTGGAAAAAAAGTGATGGAACTTTGGGAAGCGGATGCTTATTACATCCCTTCGCTACACACTAAGCCGTTGTCTGATAAAGATCCTGAAATTGCGCCGAGTTTGAATCCGCTTCGAGAAGCTTTGCAGAAACTGGTGGGACGGCCAGTACACATTCAGGCTACTTCCAGCCTGGTTCTGTACGCCCGCGACATTTTGTTCGGCGAACCCTATTACGTAGTCGTGGAAGCAAAGGAAGAGGCGTGAGTCTTAAACTCCTTAGCTATAACATTCGCTTTGGAGGGCTGGGACGACAAAAACCGTTAGCCGAAATTATTAGGGCTGTGGGACCGGATTTGGTTGTCTTTCAGGAGGCCATCCATCCTGACGTGATCAAGACTCTGTCTGACGCCACGCAACTGCCGTTTTGGGCAGCTCGAAAAGATCACTCAATTGGATTTATCAGCAAAAACGAGCCTGCCTATTACGAGTGGCACTATCCAGCTGGTGCGAGACACTCATTTCTGGAAATCGTTCCGACCGGAACCGAGGCGAGAATCTTTGGACTACATCTTAGCGCACGGTTTTCCAAGTGGGATGAGCGAAGGCGCGCCCGCGAGATCCGCTCACTATTAGAAGGCATTAAGCGACACCAGAATGGTGTACACGCTCTGGTTGGTGACTTCAATACGTTGGCACCCGGCGAGTTGCTCGAGACTCGCCGTATGCCGGCCTGGATTCGTGCTCTTATCTGGATCAGTGGACGAGAATTGCAGCGTGAGACGATCCAGTCAGTGCTCGACGCTGGTTACGCAGACGGGTATCGCAGGCTCCATCCTGATATCAAAGGGTATACTTTTCCTACGTGGGACCAGCGAGTTCGGCTGGACTATGTATTTTTGCCGGAAACTCACGCCAGCAAATTAAAGGCTTGTGAAGTCATAACTGAGCCCGAAGATGTAATAAGGGCAGCGTCGGATCACTGCCCCCTGCTCGCTGAATTGGACTTTGTCTAGTGGGTTCCTTTGTTGCCGCTCCAGATGAGTTCCATTTGGACAAAATTTGCTTTGTAACCCTCGGGTAGTTTCGGTTCGGAAATACTGTGAATACAGAACTCGGAGGTTGGTCCAAGTGTCATTTGCCGGCCCCACAACGCAGTGTCATCGTGAGAGGTTAACTGACCGAGCTGTTCGTAGAATTCCGGATAACTTGTGCCCGGCGGTTTTGACAGCCACCCGGCCATGCGTGAAGTTGTAAGTTCAACGCGACCAGCTCGGAGTCGGTACAATCCGCCAGTACCATTCTCTGCCTGGTAGGCAACACGATTGTGCGGTGCTTCACATGCGCCATTCACGGCTGCATAGTTCAGCTTGTCCATAGCTGCCGAATCGTTCAACAAGTACCACTCTTCGTAAGCCGCTCCGTTTGTGTTCAACCAATTCGGCTTATCGATGTGGAAAACGCTGGAGTAATTGAAACCGTCAGATTTGTGGTCATGCAGCGTACGATGAAAGGCTTTCAAGTCTTCTTCGTACGTACGCCGGTCGATTTCGGGTCGAGGCCAATGCCAGAACACATAAGCGAGCATAAAATTAATCTCTACTATGCCTGCATTGCCTTTATGTCATCGAGCAATACCTGTTCGTGACCCTCGGGATTTACTTTCTGGTATATCTTGCGAAGGTTACTTTGAGGATCAATCACGAAACTGGTCCGATTCCAGTACATCGTTCCTTTGTACTCGCTTTGCCCTACGCCGGCGGCTTTAAGAAACTCGTGTCCCGGATCTGCAAGTAGATCGATTGTGAATCCGAATTTGTTGCAGAACGACTTATGTGAAGCTACATCGTCTTCACTTACTCCCACTACGGATATGTTTGCGTCGTCGAAGTCTTTCTTGGTCGCAGTAAACGACTTGCCCTGGATCGTGCACCCCGGTGTGTCGTCTTTCGGATAGACATAGACCACGAGCCACTTACCGGTAAAATCACTGAGTTTGACGTTATGTCCGTCCTGGTTCTTCAGATCGAAATCAACAAAACGTTTTCCTTCTTCCAATCCCATTCTTTTTTCCTTTTGTAGTTTGAAGTGTTACTGCCGTAGAAGCTCAACCGAGGCCTTCACTATATCTCCGGTTGATAAGTCCGAGATCTTCTTTGTTTCATCAGATCATTGTGTTGTGTCAGCAAGATTCGATTTGTATTTTGTGTTTGTCCTACGATCTGTTAGTTCGATGTAGATCCAGCTAGGTGGAACGGTATTCGATTCCAACCCAAACCATATCTTGTTCAGATCTGCCGACTTTGATAAGGCACAAAACCCCTGCAGCCTTTTTCCGTCCTGCGCATAGATATCCACCCATGTTCGCGACGCCTTGGTGTTTGTTCCACATGGAGGTAAGTCCGGCGCGGCCGCAAAAAGGTCATCGGGATAGTCCGTTTTGTTTAGTACATCGAAGCGATATCTGATTATTTGCTTCCCACCAACTTCTAAAAACTCCATGCCGCTTAAATAGAGAACCGGGTTTGGTAACCTCGGTGCCTGAGCAATACTCTGACCGGCACAAAAAAGTGTTGTTAGCACTAATGCGGTAACAACCTTACATCGTTCGCTCTTCACATGGGGCTCCTTAGCAAGTCTGAAGTTCGAAACGCGAGGTATGTCTTATGTCGCTTTACCAGGCTACAGCATAACGGCTTCGTCGCGGGTCAGCCCCGGCGGCAGCAACACCGGTTTTAGGGTCGTAAATAATCACAGTAGGAGCCGAAAGTGTGCCCCACTCTGATTGGACCCTGACCTTGTGACCTCGCGATGACAAGTCTTGAATCGTCTTAATTCCGATCCTCGATTCCACGTTTAGCGATCCTGGCAAAAACTCGTGATCGTCAAAGGAACTCACATAATGCTGCGTGTCAAAACGCGGGGCTTCAACGGCCTCCTGTGGGTTCATATCGAACTCGATGATGTTGAGAAAAACTTGAAGCAACGCCTGGTCCTGATTATCACCACCCGGAGTGCTCAGTACCATGAATGGCTCGCCACCCTTAAGTATTATGGTTGGACTCAGAGTGACTCGAGGTCTCTTACCAGGAGCGACCACATTTGGGCTACTTGGATCGGTCAAAGAGGATTGCAATCGCTGACCCATTAAGACTCCCGTGTCGCCCGCAACCACTGCTGGTAGCCATGCACCACTCGGCGTCGCGCTGAATAAGTTTCCGTCTTTGTCGACAACGTTTACGCAGGTTGTATCCGTCGCGCGTTCATCGGCAGGTACTTGAGAGACTCGACCAACTGTTTCTGCGGCCGAGGCAAGCACCGCTTTCATGTTTTGCGGATCACCCGGTTGCTGCGCCAACGAAGCTTTTCTTTCGTCAATGAGCGGGCGACGCAGCGTTGCATAATTCTTCGAAAGCAATTCCGCCATCGGAATCTTCACAAAGTTTGGATCTCCGTAGTATCGATCGCGGTCTGCGAGCGCAAGTTTGAGAGCCTCAGTAAGGGTGTGAATATACGCAGGCGAATTGTGGCCTAACTTCTTCAAGTCGTAACCTTCAAGCAGGTTTAGCGTTTCAACAAAGGCTGGCCCCTGGGTCCAGAAACCGGCTTTGTAGACCTGATATCCTCTATAGTCAGTTTCGACCGGTTCACCCACCTTTGCCTGGAAACGAGCGAAGTCCTCAGCAGCAATCAGTCCACCGTTGGCCTGCATATAGCTGCCAATACGACGGGCAATTGGACCTTTGTAAAAATAGTCGCGGGCTGCCATTAGCCCGGCATGCCGGTTGTTTCGCATCCCTTTAGACGTGAGACGTTCTGCTCTCACGATTTCGCGCAACGTCCTGGCGAGGTCAGCCTGCACAAATAGGTCGCCCACATTGGGAATTTCGCCATTTGGAAGAAATACTCTTTTTGCGTCCGGCCATTGCGAGAAAACTGAAGAACGATTTCTGATGTACTGGACTCTCAGTTCATCCAACGGGAAGCCATCAGCAAGTTCAATTGCCGGTTGCATGACTTCAGCAAGAGTCTTCGTCCCGTATTGATCGAGTGCGGTTACACAGGCATCCAGAACCGCTGGTACGGTGGCAGAGAGTGGTCCCGTCGCCGGTATTAATCCTCCTCGGCGCAAACCGGATGTGTCTGCTGACGCCCGATTGACAAAGAATTCACGCGTTGCCTTCATCGGAGCCTGGCCCATTCCCTCGATAACTACGACTTTCTGACCTTTGAGTTTGATTAAGATGGGTACTTCACCACCAAATGAAAAATGCGAGAATTCGATCACCGATGCCGCCAGTGTGGTCGCCACGCCCGCATCGACTGCGTTACCGCCGTTTTGTAGCAACCGCAATCCAGCTTCTACAGAGAGTGGTTGGCCGCCAGCAACAACGCCGCGCTTGCCTCTGACAACGGGTCGAAACGTGTCGGCCCTGGAAGTTTGAATGGGCTGGATAACGGAAAACGCCACAGCGATCATGAGAAACACGATCGCCCGTCTTTTAATCAATTGCATTGGTGGGTTACCTTTCGATTAGTCAAACTGCCGAATTGTTAACCCGTTTTGACTGACAGTCAATAGCCCTGCACAAGAGTCGAAATACCGCCGGTGGAAGTTAGTGCCTACTCTACTTAGAAGATTGTTGGCCCGAATACACCAACGGGCAGTCGGCGGATCGTTCAGATGCCTTCTAGATGGATGCGCTTGACGAGTTGCATTCGAATACCCCCAACGGCAGTTGGTGGATTGTTCAGATCGTTTCTACAAACGGCAAACTCTCTCTCCTCCGGCGCGCTCCGCGCGCAGCATTTTAGCGGGCGCCATCCCCGTAGAAAGGATCTGAACCATCCACCATGTTGGGATTGGCATCAACTGAGTCAGGTCTGAGTAGGGAGAGACACTTCTGAATGAGAGTCAGGATTTCTTGCTGTATATAGCAATCTGACGCAACCCAAAACAGCAACTGGTGTTAGGGTACTTTCTACTTGAAAGAAGTAATGAATCTATCGTGGCGAGAATATTGTGAGGATTCAGTAAAGCGAAATTCTGAATTATTTGCGATTAACTGTAATATGCTTTTAAGACAAAAAGAGAGGGCGCTGACCTCCCCCAAGACCAGCGCCCTTGCCTTTATCTCAGTTCTCCCATGGAGAATTAACGACGGGCAGATACTAACCGCTACAGACTACGCTGTAGGTTGCATAAGTCTTGTAAAGCCTTTGCGCAGTTGTAACAAAAGTTTTTCGAAGATTGACACCTTTCCATTGAAAATATCGAAAGCGTATTAGGACCATAAGGAGACAAATTGGCAAACACTCGTGAGATTGCGTCGTTCGGTTCCTGGAAATCGCCAATTACTGCGGATTTAATCGTTGGAGGGTCAGTAGGTCTAAGTCAATCAACCTTTGATGGCCCGTATATTTACTGGGTTGAAATGCGTCCTACGGAGGGCGGTCGTAATGTGATAGTTCGACGTAGCCCATCTGGCGAGTGTAGCGATGTTAACCCGCTCCCCTTCAATGCAAGGACGCGGGTCCATGAATACGGCGGTGGGGACTACCTGGCCCACAATGGAGTGGTCTACTTTTCTAACTTTGCCGACCAACGGATCTATAAGACGTCGAGTGAGCAAGAAGTTCAAGCAATTACACCACTGGCTGAGATGAGATATGCGGATGCCTGTATCGACGCTCTTCGTAGTCGCTTGATCTGTGTTAGAGAAGATCACACTAAGAGCGATGTCGAAGCTAGCAATTCGATTGTTGCCTTAAACCTCGAAGCAAATGATGACTGTGGCTTTGTGCTGGCGAGTGGTAACGACTTTTATTCGTCACCAAAGGTTAGTCCAGACGGAAGTCAGGTGGCATGGCTTACCTGGAATCATCCAAACATGCCTTGGGATGGCTGTGAACTATGGGTAGGAGATTTTGGTCCAAATGGTGAAATGGCGTCGAGTAGGCGAGTCGCGGGAGGTAGTGCGGAATCTATCTTTCAACCCGAGTGGTCTCCGGACGGAGTGTTGTACTTTGCGTCAGATCGAAATGGCTGGTGGAATCTCCAGCGAATTTCGGTTGAAGGTGAAATTGAAAGCATAAGCAAGGCCAAAGCTGAACTTGGCATGCCTCAGTGGTTATTCGGTATGTCGTCGTATTCATTTGTTTCTGCGGACCAGATCATCTGTGCTCCGGTAGAACAGGGCATCTCGCACCTCGCGATTATTAATACTGAAACCGGTAAAGCGACGAATGTAGACTGTCCGTTTACCGACATCCAATATCTCCGAGCATCCGACAATCAAGTAGTTCTGCGCGGTGGTTCACCAACCGATCTGGCGACAATTTCTTTGCTCGATCTCACGACTGGAAAATTCGAGACTCTCAGACGTGCAAACGATCAGGAGGTTTTTCCCACCTACTTTTCCATCCCCAGACCAATCGAGTTTCCAACCGAGGCTGGATTGACCGCACATGGTTTCTTTTATCCGCCGCAGAATCCCGATTATCAGGCCCCGGAGAATGAGCGCCCTCCTTTGATCGTAAAGAGTCATGGTGGGCCAACTGCAGCAGCGTCGACAGCGTTAATGCTTTCGGTCCAGTATTGGACCAGCCGCGGATTTGCTGTACTTGACGTCAATTATGGCGGGAGTACCGGCTACGGACGGCAGTATCGCGAACGCCTGAACAGGAAGTGGGGCATCGTTGATGTTGATGACTGCACGAATGGCGCCCGTTATCTGTTTGCCCGCGGGGAAGTGGATGGCAAACGTCTGATAATCACGGGCGGCAGTGCCGGGGGATACACAACGCTGTGTGCGTTAACGTTTCGAAAATTATTCAGCGCGGGCGCCAGCCATTTTGGAGTTAGCGATCTGGAAGCTTTGGCGCGAGACACTCATAAGTTCGAATCTCGATATCTCGACGGATTACTTGGTCCTTATCCAGCACGTCGAGATATCTATTTCGATCGCTCGCCGATAAACTCGCCGGAGAAGCTCAACTGCCCGGTAATCTTTTTTCAGGGTTTGGAAGATAAAGTGGTACCACCAAACCAGGCAGAGAAGATGGTTGAAGCAATGAGGTCGAAAGGAATTACCGTTTCGTACGTAGCCTTTCCCGGCGAGCAACATGGGTTTCGGCATGCAGCGAATATTAAACGCGCACTGGAAGGAGAGTTGTACTTCTACGCGCGCGTCTTCAAGTTTGCACTGGTTGAGCCGATTGAACCCGTCAAGATTGAGAACTTAAGGTAACCAAACATCTGATCATCGTAATGGACTGTCAGCAACTGAAGCTGGTCCACCTCCGTGATCGCCAGCGCGAGCTATGATCGACTCATCGATAAAGAACGAGAGTTTTCCTGTTTTTCCGTACTCGACTGGAACTGCGGAAACCTCAAACTTCGGTCCTGAAGCAATAAGCTCAAATCTGTAGCCACTATTCTCAATTGATTCTTTGCTCACCATTCCTTCTGCAATCAACTGATCAAGGGAACCATAGCTGCCAGAACCTTTTCCGGAACGAAATTGCGACTCCGCACTTGCGATCATCCAGATGATTCCGATGGCCGCCCGCTCGTTATTCACCATCGGTGGCGGGTTGGTCTCTCCTGAAATTCCCGCTACCGCCAGCAAGACCAGATTCTTCGGAACGTGGAGTTCATGTAGTGGGCCCATGCCATCATTCGACAAGGTATAGGTGATTGGCTGTGCTACGAGACTGAAACGGGATAAGAATTCTCTGGTCTGGTCCGACACGTAAGCAGATGGTTCGGCAGCCCAGGTTTTGTAGGTTTCCATCAGCGCGGGTGAAACGTAGACTTGGCCCTGCAGTTGTCGCGGTTGCCACCTCGTGTAGTTCTTGAATTGGCTATCGCTTGAGAGTGTTTCGTGTTTCAGGTAACTGTCTACCACATGTCTGGTGGACGCAGCATCAGTAGAAAGGATCAGAAAGTTCTCGACGAACGCATAGGCAAAAGCATTCGCGTACGACACTATTTCTGTGTCCTCATGTCGTTCCGTCTGGGCAATCGCACTGGCACCTTTAAAACCCAGAGCATCGACTATCTTGGGCAGCAGCGCTCGCATCCCTTCTTTATCGCGCAACGAAATTGCCACCACCACATTTGGACCACTCTGTTGTTTCTGCTTCTGTTCGGACGAATCAGGCTGTTCGGACGAATCAGGAGTTGTTGAAGAGTTGGTTGTTACAGGTTTTGCTGGTCCAATATCAAGAACATTGACAGGTAAGCTAACAACGATCTCGGAGCCCAGCAAAGGCAGTAAGTCGTCTTTGATTTTGATCTTGAGTTGCTTCTCCAGTATTGCGAAGGGTGGTTCTACCTCTGGACTATTCACAGGTCGCAATGCCGCTTGAACGTTTCGTTGGTCCGGCGTTAACTCGTTGGCCATCCGTGAATAGATTTGTTGGAAGTCGAGCGATGCTACTACAAAGAGTTCGGTATCAGCGGGCAGTATCGAGGGCGAGACAGGAACAATTGGCGAGCCAGGAACAAGTTGCGGGAAAAAGGGAACGGCATCGTTTCTTTCGCCTGGAGCGCTAAGCAAAAGTACGCGCGCGTCGAACGAGTCGGTAGACAGGTCAATCGCTCCGGCAATGGCTTCCGGCCATTTTGATTTTCCAGAGAAAAAACTCGAACCTAGCGAAGCTAAAGCGTACGATATCTGCTCCGATTGCGCCTGCTCCTTAACAACGGTTGTTTCGGGAGACTCTGTCTCAACTCTTTGTTCTGCTTCGTCGCCTGATTCCTTTAGCTGATCCTCTTTAGGGCTTTCAAGTGCGGGTTTAGCTGCAAGTTCTACATGTCTTTTCTTTCCTTCTTCTTCGTTCCGACGCCTGTTTATTTCTTCTTCCTTTTCAACTGCTTTGATGTCGACAAAGATAAAAACTGTTTCAGAGCTAAATCGATTCTTTGCAATCTTGAAGTTGACGTCGTCACTGAGAAGTTTGTTACCCGATGGTCTAAGGTTCTTGAGATTTAACGCTGTGGGACTGATCAGGATTAACGAGCCCGCTCGCTGCAAAAAGAAACTGGGCTGTGGTGGCTCCTTTTTTTGTTTGTCTTTGTCTTGACTATTGTCGCCCTCCGGAGTTTGCTTTTCAGTCGGCGGCAAGAGCTTGGGTAAAACTCCGTTGAGTTGAGGTTCAAACTTGGCGGCTTCTTCTGGTGTTGCGAAATCTATAGCGAATAGCGCTTCCGGCAATCCTTTCCCAGTGGGCCAGGTTGCAATCAGCATCCGCGAGGTCATCACTTCATCAGCATGTGCGTTGAGCCACTTTACGAGGGTCCGGAATTCTTTGGGAGGTCCAGCCAGCTTAATAATCGGTTCGAGCAGTTCAGTAACAGAATTTGAACGTATTACCTGGCCGACGTTCCTGACTTCACCATAGATCTTGTAGCAGTCGGCACCGATCAGAGTGTCGAAAGTTGGTGCTGGCGCGGGTGTTGTCACTGTCGCTGGCTTTGGTTGAGGTCTGGCCGTGGTTCGCTTCTGTTGAGGCAGAGCGACTTGAGCGGTGAGTATTGTGAGAAGCAGTAAGGTGCCTAAGCGGCTCAGTATTTTCATTACAGGACTCCTGACGAGGGACCTATTGTCTCGCTGGATGACTTAGAAAGCCAGAATTTTGACAACGACTTCCTGCTCCAACTGTATTCTCCTCATTGCACTGATTTACAAGGACCCTTGTATAAGAGACGAAACAATTTGAAAGTTCGTTAACAAATCAAGCAGTGGCCCATGGCCAGTTTCTGAAAGGGCGCAGTTGACCCAATTCTCATAAGCAATACGCAGGCCGTAGCGATGGAGTTTACAGTTTTACGGGTAATCAATAGTCCGCCATAACTGTTACGAGTTTGTTAATGATTGGTCCAGTCTGATTGAAGAAAAAGAGTGTTGCAAATTCCAGCGCCCGCGGTTAGATTGAACTTGATTACCAAACAAGGTAGAGAACTCTCCCTCCGTCGGAGTTGTATCTCTGCCGTTTATAAACTGCGTGGGAGGAATTGACAGTGCCGACCGGAACCTGCCCGGAATGTGATGCCGATGTCCACGTTGATATGGACACGGATAAGGGCGAAATTGTTTCTTGCGAAGAGTGTGGAACTGAGTTGGAAATTGTCGGACTCGATCCAGTCGAACTGGATATCGTCGAGGAAGAGGATTACGACGAGGACGAGGACGAAGACGAATACTGAAAGTGATGGAGATTCGAGGCAGAAGGCAGTAGACGGCTTGACCAGGAAGTATCACAAAAGCTCGCTACAGCTGACTACGCAACGAGTCTCTTATTCTTTGCCCACCGCTCTATACTCGGAACGACTCTGGCGAAGTGCTAGCCCACGCGGTCCTTCTACGCGAATGGTGTGTACTTTGCCATCCTTACGTTTTTCCTCGGGTGGATAAAACGCCAGAACGTATGCTGAACTCACTTCCTCAGCGAGTGAACGGAACAGCGGCGCATAGTCTTTCTCATTAGCATAAACATTTCTTCCGCCAGTCATCTCCGCTAGACCACTAACGTCGAGTGGAGTTGGCAATGGTGTCTGAGCTGATGAGGCCATCATTCTGGAGTAGGAAGGCATTGTCACCACGTAGACACTAACGTCTGCGGCGTTTGCCCGCTCAATGACTGTTTGCGGTGCTACGGTATCTCCGACGGGGAATCCATCAGTTACAACCAGCACCGCTCGTTTCATGAGCTTTCGCTCACGCGTGCGTGGAGCGCTTCTCACGAGTAGTCGGATCGCGTCGTCAACTGCGTCATAGGTATGAGTTGACAAACCATTCGGAGCGTCGCGGGAAAGACGCTCAAGAGAATCATCAAGCTTTTTTGAATCGCTCGTAAATTTTTGTACGGTCTTTACCCGCATTCCAAAAGTCATTACTGCATAACTGGCTGGATGACTAGAGAGCTGATCAGAAAAGGAACTGAGGGCATATCGTACGCGGTTCATTTCATCAGCCGTCATGCTGCCGGAAACGTCAAGGGCGAAGACGATGGCTAGCGGACGTAAATCTCCTTGTCTTTTTTCTATTTGAAAAAAGGAGACTGGTTGTTCGACACCATCGCTGAACAGTTTGAAGTCTTCCTGTCGTAGATTTCGTACTGGTCTGCCTTCAACGTCCATTGCGGTCACGTCTACCGAGACTAGATCGGTATCAACTTTAACGACGTCTACCGCATCTGGCTCATTTGGGTAAACCTTTCGAGGTCTTTGATTCTGCGGAGGCGACTGCTGCGGCTGAGCCGGCATAGATAAGACGGCGACAATACTGATGGCGATCAGAAGGCAAAGCATGCTTGTCGCGGATCTCTTAGGCATTGAATTTCCCAGCCTGGTTGGCCCGAATTATATACAAAGCCACAAAAAGTTCTGACCACTAATTCTCGTAATTAAGGACAACAATCTGTTGGTGTAATGGCATCAATCGTTTCTGAACCTGTCGATTTTTCCCTGCAGCAGGTTTCGCGGAACGATTCAACGCCCGCTTTTCGGTGCGATGTATGACCGTTGAGTTGCTTGTCGTATACTGCGTTCCCGTGTCTATTACGTGGAGGACGTGTCATGAGATTCAAGAAAACGCTGATTTCTATCCTGTTTTTGTTGTTCATCGCCGGTGTCTCAGAGGGACAGGACAAGGTAAACGGAGGAATAAAAGGGAAGGTGCGAGTTGAGACCGGTACACCTTCTGGCGTCACTGTAGTCGTACGGCAGGGTGAAAAAGAATTGAGTCAAGTGACGACTGACAAGAACGGTGAATTCGTGATAAGTCGTTTGACACCGGGGAAATACGGTCTCACATTTCGGAAACCAGGACTCAGCGTTGGCACAATTGAGGATGTTGAAGTTAAAGCGGGCAAGGTACGAACGTTGGGTGACCGCCTTGTTCTGACGATTGATGACGGCTCAATCGCGTTTATTCGAGGGAGCGTCTTCACTATGGAAGGTCGTAGCGTTCCTAATGCGAAGGTCGAGCTTGCAAAGATCATGCAGGACGGCTCTGCCAAGAAGATTGACGGTCGGCTTACGAATGAAACTGGGTCATTCGTTTTCCGTCTGGCACCCGAAACGGCGAAGTATCGAGTTTCAGTTAAGACCGATGGTGATCCCATTACCAAAGACGTTGAGGTTGACGGCGCCGCAGTTTATCGAGTAGCCCTTTCATTGCCACCAAAGCAGTAGGAATTCCACAGCTCTTCGATCTTCAACTCCCCTGTTTTATGTTTGGCTGTTGAGTAAGGTTGCGCTAGGATTCGCAGCAAGTACCCACCATGGAAGAACGTGAACGCGAAGAGTTTCTAACCGCGAAGCAGCTCGCTCAGATTCTTCAAGTCAGCGAGTCGACTGTTCGGCGTTTGGCCGCAAAACGTCGGATTCCTTCAGTCCGGTTGACGCCCAAAATAATTCGATTTCATCTGGATGCTGTCAGGGATGCTTTGGACGTACCTCGCTATCGCATTCGTCAAGGCGAACCCGGCGAACGAGTAGATGACGCCCAATTGTCGTTTGAAGATCTGGAGTTCTTGAGTTGAGCTAAGACTGTCGTCTACCTGATCCCGGTCCTTTAAATTCTATCCACTGATTGTTCTGCTTCACGAAGATCTTTGGCTGCCGGATCTTGAATCCCTTACTGAAGCCCGGATTTGAGGCGAGGAACTTTTTCACAGTCGCCTGATCTCCAGTCGCAACACGCCATTTCCCATCTTCTCTGACGAGGTATTGCTGGACCACAATTTTACCTTCGGCTTGAATGGGCGTTACGACGCGCCCGTACAGAACAGTGTCGACAACAGCTAGATTCCCGGAAATCTTTGAGGTTCCAATCTCAAGCCGATCAAGTTGGTAGAACCCCTGTGCTCGTTCAAGTGCATTAGTGAAACGATCTCGCGACATGCGATTTCGAGATGAAGTTGGTAACGAATCGTACAGGCTGCTGTAGTCGTGAGACTTGAGTTGATCGAACACTCTTTGAACTGTGCCGCGTACGTCTGATTCATCGGATGCATAGCTGATGGAAACCATCGACATCAGAAAACAAAATATGGTTGCAATCAGCGCCGAACGACTAGTCCTGCTTTGAGTCATCCTCACGTTCTTCCTCTGCATTTCCTATGACTTCTCTCATTTGGGAACGGTAACTCAGGAACCACGCTACCGCGCCCAGAGTAATGGCGACGAAGGCAGCGTTTAGATTGCCTCGAATCACTAAAACGATCGCCGCCAACACACCAACTCCAGCAATGATCATCCAAACAAGCTTCACTCGATATCCACCGGAATCGAAACGCTTAACTCTCCGGGAGCGTAACAGACCTGCTCATCGCAAGCCTGTACGCGTAATTTGGCTGGAAGGTTTTGTTTTCCTTGAGGTGCGCCTTTAAGTGCCTTGAGTCTGATCTTAATAGTGTTGTCCCCTTCGTAAACGGCTAAAGGTTTGTCAGCGAAGGGGAATTTTTTTGAAATCGGATCTGGATAAATTAGAAAGTCGACAGAAATTGAATTCGTCTTAGGTATTTCCAACTCCGTTGCCTTCAGGTACGGAAACGTCGGCGGGTTCGCATTTACATGATACCCGCTATCGATCTTTAAGTGGACTATAGCTTCAGCAGAACCGCCCGAAGGTACCTCAACCTCTTGCGGCGTTACCTTTACTACGTCAACAGAGGAGATACGCGGTGCTTCGGAGTTTGGTTGGCTACCGGATTGAGTAGCCTTCTTTGTGCATGCGGTCACGATTACAACGAGTACTAAAACCGCCGCCGACACCTTAATCAGTTTCAATATCTTTGACCTCAGCTAGAAGTTTGCGTCGCCAGAGCCGCAGCTAATCGCATGCGTTTTAGCCGGCGAGTCAGATAAAGAATTATCAAACCAAGCGGCAGAAAGACAAATAACGCAATTGGTATCATGACAATAACAAATCGAACGAGAAAGAGAACGATTCCGGACGCGATGTCGAGACTCTCCGCCGCAGCTTCTCGCACGGTATGTCGAAAACCTGTACTACTCACGGCAATTGGTGTTGGAGATTGAATGTTTACCGTTATGGTCGACAACGCCGCTCGGTTTTCAAGAAAGCGCTTTCGTCCTTCTGTCTTTTCGATGTCATTTCTTACTTCGGCCAGCTGCCTCTGTACCTCAAGAGCGTCCTGGACCTTTCTTGCGTCTTTCATTATTTCGAGAAACTGTGCCTCGAGCGCCTTTTGAGTTTTGATTCTGGCTTCAAGATCTATGAACTCCTCGGTAACGTCTTCGCCGGTGAGGTTCACCTGCGGCAGATTGCTGGCAAGTCTTTTTATCTCCTCGACGGTGCTCCCAAACTGATTTGACGGAACTCGCAATACAAGTTTGATGTCGACAGACCTTTTCGCGGGATCGACGTTCTCTCTTTGCTTTGACTCAGAGTTGACTACGAAACCACCACGAGATTCTGCGACAGCGCTTATCAGTTGTTGCGTCTCAGTCGTAGAAGCTACCTCGATCGTAAGGTCCGCGTTGCGAATGATCTTACGATCGCGCGCTGGATCACCCTTATCAGCATCGCGAAGCGATATCGCGAGCATGCCTTCAGAAGTATTTGCTGATGAGGAAGGTGTTTGTTTCGTAGGTTCCGCTGATAGCGCGGACTTGGTGGCTACTAATCTTTGTTGGTCTGATGCTGCGTTACATCCGGCGATGGCGCATAGGGACGCGAGTAAAAGAATGCAGACGAATCTCATGACAAGCCTCCATAGTGGGTTTAGGACTCTTTCAATAGAACGCCAGGAAAGGAAAAGTCTTGCAGCTTCCTTTCATTTGGCGAACGTGATGTCCCACACTTTGGCCACTGTAGAAGCCCCAGAGAGAGAATCAGGATTCGTCTTCGCCGCTGGTATTCTCGCCATCGGGCTTTTTGATTCCGAATTTTTCTAATCGGTATTGAAGGGTCCGAAAGGTCAGTCCAAGCAGTTTCGCAGCTTTTGTAATGTTGTAGTCGGTTTGCTCCATTGCCTGGGTAATCAGATTGCGCTCGACGTCCTCGAAGTTGATACCCTCCGCAGGCAGCTTGAATGCTCCTTCAGCCGCTGGGCCAACATCTTGTCTGACTTCGGTAGGTAGATCCTCAACAGTAATTTGATCACCTTCACAAAGCAGAATGGCCCGTTCAATTGCTGACTCTAGTTGCCGTACATTACCCGGCCAACTGTAGTCAACCATCAGTTTCTTGGTTTCACTTGTCAGACCTCGGACCAGACGTGAGGTATTGCGCGTGTGCTTCTTGAGGAAGTAATCGATCAACACCGGAATATCTTCTCGTCGTTCTCGCAAAGGCGGAACGTCGATGGAGAGAACGTTAATGCGGTAATAGAGATCATCACGAAACCGTCCGTCGGTTACCATCGCGCGTAAATCTCGGTTCGTCGCTGCAATCACACGGACATCAACACTAATTTCATGAGTGCCGCCGACGCGTCTGATCTTGCGTTCTTGAAGTGCACGTAACAGTTTTGCCTGGATACCGACATCCAGCTCTGCAATTTCGTCCAGAAACAAAGTTCCGCGATCGGCAATTTCAAACAGCCCCTTCTTTTCGGCATGGGCGCCGGTGAAAGAGCCCTTCTCGTGACCAAACAATTCGGACTCGAGCAAGTTTTCATTGATGGCTGCGCAGTTAACTGCCTGAAACATTTCTGTCGAACGTGGCGACTGATTGTGGACAGCTCGGGCGATCAACTCTTTACCCGTTCCTGACTCACCGCGAATCAGTACCGTCGAATTTGAACGTGCGACCTTGAGGATCATCTTCTTCACCGTTTCCATTTTTGGTGAAGCAGAGATTATCTCGCTATCGATCGCGTCCAGCCGATCGAGCGCGCGGTTTATTGTTTCGAGTAATGCCTGCTTATCGTAGGGCTTCTCAAGGTAATCGAATGCTCCCCGACGTAAGGCCTCTTTGGCTGACTCGATCGAACCATGAGCAGTCAGGAGGATGACTATGATTGAGGAATCGAGCCCGAGCAGATGCTGGAGCAATTCGATACCATCCATGCCCGTCATCTTCAGATCGGTCAACGCAAGATCGAATCGACGATCCTTTGCAAACTTAATCGCCGCCTCACCCGAAGCGGCAGTAGTGACGTCGTAGCCCTCCTCGCTCAGGATCAATTCGAGGATCTCCCTCTGAGCTTTTTCGTCGTCTACGACCAGGATGTTCTTTCGTGACATAGTTACGAGGATGAAATTTGAGGCAACATGGGGAATATCACTTCTCAGCCCCCGATATTCATCGCGTCTCCTTTCTGTTTGGCAGGCAGAGTTATCGTGAATGTCGTTCCAGTGCCTTCCTTCGAAGTAACGTTAATTGTTCCACCATGATCATCAACCGCCTTCTTAACAATTGCCAATCCAAGTCCGGTACCCGTGTCCTTGGTCGAAAAGTAAGGCTCAAACAATTTGGAAATATTTTGTGCCGCTATCCCACAGCCAGTATCTGATATCTCCACCTTAACAGACTCCGGATCTGCCTTGGATAATTTGATCGAAATATCTCCGCCTTCACCATCAATTGCCTCGACGGCATTGATTACAAGGTTTGTAAAGACTGAGCGTAGCGATTCCTTGTCCGCTCGAATGGGAGGTAAGTCCTCGTCCTGAACGATGGTAGTTTTGACCCCGCATTCTTGGGCTCGAGCCTCTACCAATCTCAGTGCGTCCTCGGCCTGGGCACGAAGGTCGACAAGTTCGAGCTCGAGTTTTGACGGTCGGGAATACTTGAGAAAATCTGTGATGTGCCGGTTGATACGCGCGACTTCGGATTTTAGTTGATCTGTCAGTCGGACAAATGTGGCGCGCTTTGTTGGATCCTCCGGTGCGTATGAAGAACGTAAGTGGTCCAACGTCAAGTTGATGTAATTCAGGGGATTGCGAATCTCATGAGCGATTGCCGCCGCAAGACGACCGACAACCGCGCCTTTCTCTGCTTGATGCAGCTGCGCTTCGAGCTCACGTGCGCGACTCAGTTTCGCCGTCATCTCATTGAAAGCTGACGAGAGAGTACCTACTTCATCGCGTCTGTCAGTTGGAACTTGAACGTCAAAGTTTCCCGCCGCAACGTTGCGGGCAGCAATCGAGAGTTCCTTGATAGGCCGTGCGAATCGCCAAACGAAGAATCCAGTTGCGAGTGTTGTAACCAATAGAAGAACCAGGGTGTAAACCGCTGAACGTGAAGTTTGCCGTTCGAGCACCTGTGTCAAAGTGTGAGCCGAGCCGAGAACAACGATGATGTAACGAGGTCCTCTGTCGGTTTCGACAGGGAAGTAAAACGCGCCAGCCTCACCAAAATCGACATTTCGTGCGGGTGGCATCCACAACGGAAGTTGCTCCTGATCGTCAGCGAGCTGAATCGCGCTCCGAAGCGGGGGCAACGGCACATCTCTAAATTGAAAGAAGATATCGTTGCCCTCGTCACTTTTCCTGGGGTTGTACTTCGGGATTATGCTGTCGAGAACATTGCCATTCTCATCTAGAACAAGGATGTTCTTCACCCTGCCGTTCTCCTCGTTCAGTAGCGGCTCACGGAGGTTTCCGAGCGTGGTGTCGAGGTACTGATCGCTTCGAAGACTCCTGATTCCCAACGCAACGCCAGTCATGATTGCCTGTTCCTGCTCGACGATCATGTGGGCGTTTGCTTTTACAGCTCTCAAATTAAAGTAGTACTGAACCCCAAGGGTCACTCCAAGCATCAAAGCCAGGAGCAAAAGGAGTCGCGCGCGAAAGCTCTCTATAAGCGCCGGGATTCTCATGCGTGCACTATGAAGGAGCGAAGCGGATTCTGGGTTGTAAACTGATCAAACTCTTGCGGGAAAATGACGTTTCTCCTACTCTTTCCGTCAGTTTATGTATAATCGATTACTTTTTTGTTGCCCGTAGCCGATATCCGATGTTATATTTGCTTTGGTCTCAGATCAATGTCCCCAGGGACCACCGTTTAGGGAATTCTTCCCACCTCAACGTTGCAGATGAAGGTTTTTCAAGGGTTTGAACCTGAGGAGAGCTATTTTGAAAACTCCCAAACCTGCAAAGTTAGTTTTTTTAGTGAGGCCGGTCGACAGTGACAGTCCGAAGGCCACTGAGTTTAGCGACCGGAGAATTTCGATCGTTGCTCACCTTGCGTGAGTAAATCCCTAAAGAAAGGTGCTTTGGCCCTGATGACTTTGAATTCCTATTCCCCTAAGCCGCAGCGGCTGTTCTTCATACTATTTGTCCTTATATCTTTAAGTCTTTCCGGTACAGTTTTCGGTAAAAAGAAGGCTTCATCCTCCGGACGCGGCAGAAGTGCGAAAGCCGAGAAAGGAAAGAAGTCGAAAGCCTCGTCAGCGCGAAATCGGAAGTCTGGAAGAAGTAACAAGACCTACGCCCGTGCTTCTCGACGCGGTCGTGGCGGTCGCATGTCGGCTAGAGACGTTCGCCGTCAGCGCGCGCTAAGCGCCAGAGAACAAGCCACGTCCTTAAAAACACTACAAAGAAGGCTGGGTCGTCCGTTAACAAAACGAGAACGCGTTGCTGAGATGCGTCGAATGAATGCTGCTCATCGTCGTGCGCTTGCAGAAGCTCGTCGGCGCGCAGAAGCGGCTCGACTTGCAGCACTTGCTCGTGAACGAGCGATGCGTGACGAAGTGCAGCAGTTCATCGCCAAGGACGATACTACCGGTGAAGATTTGGAAGTACGTCGAGTCGCCGTTAACGCGCTTGGCAATCATGCCGGCACTGTCGTTGTCATGGATCCAATGACAGGTCGTGTCTACTCGGTTGTAAATCAAGAGTGGGGTCTGCGACGTGGCTTCAAGCCTTGCTCGACGATCAAGTTGGTAACCGGGCTTGCTGGTCTCTCTGAAAACGCTATCCCACAGGTCGATACTGTTGGCGATGGTTACAGAATAGACCTCACTTCCGCGTTGGCCCACTCAGACAATCCTTTCTTTGAACAAGTCGGCAGTAAAATTGGTTTTGACAAGATGGTGTCTTATGCCAAGGAATTAGGACTTGGTGAGAAGACTGGCATTAATACACCGTTTGAGTTTCCTGGCAGACTGCCCGAAATGAAGCCTGGCTTCATTCAGCGACGAATGTTTTCTTACGCCGATGGCTTCGAAGTTACACCACTCCAGTTAGGAACCCTGGTTTCGGCCATGGCTAATGGAGGCAGACTGCTCGTACCTCAGGTCCCGCGCACCACAAAAGACCAATCCAAAATGAGTCCCAAGGTTCGACGTCAGTTGGATATCACTGCTGAAGTATTCCAGCGGATGGTTCCTGGGATGGTCGGCGCCGTTAATTACGGCTCGGGTCGGCGTGCTTATGATCCAGCACAGACTGTGGCTGGAAAGACTGGCACTTGTATAGGTTCTGGTGGCTGGGTCGGACTGTTTACCTCTTATGCTCCGTTGGCAAATCCGCGACTTGCAGTCGTAGTAATTGCCCAGGGTAGTGATGGACGTAGACATTTCCCAGCGGCTGTCGCTGGCGAAATTTATCGCGAACTGAATCACCGATTTGGCACGGCGATTAATATGCAGGTCGCTTCTACAGCCGACGACGAGGAGAAAGAAGTAGCCGACACGGAAGGTGAAGATGGAGATGCCGCTGCCACAACCGCAGCGATGGACTCAACTGAAGCACCCAAGACCAGCAGTGCTACCGCGACTGCCAATCCAGCGGCTCCAGGCACTGCCGTGAAGCCGGCGGATAATCAAACTCCACCTCGGAGTACAGTGAAGCGAGTGCTTATGCCGGTGGGAACCAATGCGCCTGACGCGGACAAGAAGAATGGCACCCAACCAGGTGTAACCATCAAGTCGCCTGTGATTACTCCATCGGGCGACCAGCGTGCGCGTCGCACACAACAACCAAATCAGCCATAGAGCCAACATCAATCACCATTGACTTGACTTGCGCCGATGCCTCAAAGCCTCGGCGCAAATTTTTTGTCCAATTTGTCTTCTAGTTACTCCCGCGCCTTGACAGCCTAAGTAAGTTGCAGGAATATTGCGCACGTTATTTTTTCGACAGAGTTCTATAGCACGTGAAGGTGCATCCCCCCTTGGATGCAAAAAACGGCAACCGCTTTCTGTGCTATTCGCATCCTAAACTTTAACCGGTGGCGATTCCTGGTTTGTAACGCCATCGCCGCGTTTGAAGAAGATTTTTTGGAGGTTCGGACGACTAATGAAAAAGACGATTAGGTTAATCACACTTGGTGCGGCGATGGCAATGTTCGCATTGCCCGTAGCAGCCAAGAGCCTGCTGGCATCTCAGGATCAATGTACCAATGAAAACAAAGATGCCTGGTACGCAACGTTTAGAGAAGTGCGCACCACGGATCAGCCCAAAGCTTATGATGCCGCCAAGAAATATCTGGGTTGCGCTGCTTCGGCCTCTGAAGCGCCGACCGAAGCCCAGACAGCGATTATTAACTACCTGAAGAAGTGGACTACTGCTTACGAGGAAGGCACTCGTAAAGGTAAGCTCCCACAACTTATTTATAACGATAAAAAGTATCCTGAAGCTTATGCCCTTGGTCGAGAGCTTTTGACCGCTGACCCCGATAATCTGAAAGTGCTGATTGACCTCGGTGCGAATGGGTATCTGGTTGCAGCACTGAAGAATCCTTCTTTGAGCGCAGACGCCCTGGCAGACGCCAAGAAGGCGATTCAACTTCTGGAATCCGGTAAAACTGTCGATGATTGGGCACCGCTTTCCGGCAAGGATGAAGCGCTTGCCTACTTACACTACACAGTTGGCTCCCTGACACTGGAAACCGATCCAGCCGGCGCGTTGGGCCATCTAATTAAGGCGGCACAATACGAAACGGCATTGAAAAAGTCTCCTATCACCTATGCTTACATCGCCGGTGCTTATGAGACGGGCTCCTACGCAAAACAGTCGGAAGACTACAAGAAGTTTGCCGGTAAAGATGAAACTCCAGAGAGTAAGTTGGCCCTTGCCAATATCAATCAGATTGTTGACCGGATGATCGATGCATATGCTAGAGCTGTCGCAGCTGCTGGCGGCGACGCCAAGTATGCCGCTCGCAAGACCGAGTGGAACGAAAGTCTGACGACGTGGTACAAGTTTCGTCACAATCAGAGCGTTGATGGCATGAATGAGTTGGTGGCTTCAGTCTTGTCGAAACCACTTCCGCCTGAACCGACACCAATGACCTCGTTGCCGGCTTCGACGCCTGCCGCGACACCGATTGGAACCAGCGGAACGTCCTCGGCTGACACCGCGGCCAAGCCAGCGGCGGCAAAAACCCCAAGCACGGGTGCTAGCCGTCCATAACGGACAATCCCCAGTTATACCTACAACGCCGGAAGCATCAGTTTTCGAACTCGCTTCCGGCGTTTGTTATAATCTCGCGGCTTTGAAAGAACCAGACACTTCTAACCCAGACCTCGACCTCCTGCAGACCATTCTTGCTTATACCTTCGCAGATTTAACGCTTTTGGAACGAGCGATTACGCATCGATCATGGGCCCACGAGCGTGTGGCTCCCGGAGATGAGCAACATGCTCGAAAACTTCACAACGAGTCATTGGAGTTCCTCGGGGATTCGGTGTTAGGGTTGGTGGTCGCTGACTATCTCTGTAACTCCTATCAGGATGGGACCGAGGGCGAACTATCGAGAATGAAGCATCGCTTAGTAAGTGCGCCGACCCTTGCTAAAGCTTCACAGCGTCTCGATCTTGGCAGTTTCCTTAGGTTTGGAAAAGGTGAAGAGAAGAGCGGCGGGCGTCAGAAGAACGCACTGCTGGCGGATGTCTTTGAAGCGATTACTGGGGCAATCTTTCTGGACGGCGGTTTGGAACCAGCAACAGACTTCGTTTGTACCGCCCTCAGAGACGAGTTGGAAGAAGCTGATCCGTTAACAGCCGCCAAATCTGATTACAAAACGATGTTGCAGGAACGGCTCCAGGCAGCGCGACGACCAGCTCCGCGGTATACGGTCATCGAAACACTTGGTCCACCTCATCGGCGAGTGTTTCATGTGTCGGTACTGTGGGACGGTGGCAGTATCCAGGGTGAGGGACATTCAATCAAGTCGGCTGAGGCCTCAGCAGCAAAAGCAGCTTTGGAGGTTATGAGGCAAAGTGAAGCGGATACATCGACCTGACCTTGACCCGTGCAAGCAACGTATCTAGGATGTTTTTGATGGCTAGCAATCTTACTACCGAAAAGTCGGCAAACGCCGAAACCGTTGAAAAGACTGAGACCCAGTCCTTTTCGTTATCCAAACTATTTAATCGGAACGGTCACGAAAAAGAAGAATTACCCCCGGTAAAGCCGAAAGGCCCACCGAAGACTGTATGGCGGGAATACTTCGAGTCCGCCGTTGTCACTGTGATCATGGCCCTGTTTGGAATGACTTTCATTGTTCAGGCAGTGAAGGTTCCAACTGGTTCGATGCAAAACACGATTACGATCGGTGATCACCTTTTAGTAAACAAGTTCATCTTCGCTCCGGGAAAATCGCTTCCATTCTTACCGCAACGTGAAATCAAACGTGGCGACATAATCGTCTTCAAATATCCAGGTAATCCCTACGAGCCCAACCGCGACTATGAACGACCCGACAACAGACCAATCCTGACGAACTATGTAAAGCGAGTAATTGGTCTTCCCGGCGACCGCATTCGAATTGAAGGCAAAAACGTCATAGTCAACGACAAAGTGATTCCTGAGCATCGCATTGAGGCGTTGGACCACAATCGCAAAGATCCGCTCGAGATCGTCAACGCGCCCGAACGTAAACCGGATGAGCCCTACGATGTCTACTACCGCCCTGGGGCGGAGGATGACGATAACGACTACGATGTTTTTCAATACGAAAGTCATGGCAATCGCAAAGAGATAGTCGTTCCCGCTGCCAGTTACTTTGTGATGGGTGACAATCGGAACAATAGTGAAGACAGCAGATACTGGGGTTTCGTACCCAGGGATCTTGTAATTGGCCGCGCAATGTTTGTGTACTGGTCATACGACGAGAGTGCGCCTTCAAGTTCGGGGTTGTTCGGCGTCATCACCGATTTCTTTAAGAATACTCGTTGGAGTCGCACTGGAACGCTGGTCAAGTAAAGCTGCGACTTCTACCGGACTCATAGGACCTGAAGACGATTGAAGTCTTCAGGTTCTTTTGTTTTTCGGCGTGATAGAATTCGCCCGCTGCGAGCCTCGTTCCGCTCCAGTCAAAGATGTGAGGCGACCAATCACACAATGAGTTCTAGGGAAAGCAACAATGGCCCGTTTGACCTTCCTACAACGAATCTGGCGTTTATTTTCGCGGATCAATGACGACGAAATTTTCGGCAGGGCCGCCCAACTCTCTTACTATTTTCTCCTCGCTCTCTTCCCCTTACTACTTGTCCTCATCAATCTACTCGGCTACTTGGCCCAGGAAGGCACAGACTTTCGCAGCAAGTTATTAGCCTATCTCGCCGCTATAATGCCGCCAGCCGCGGTCTCGTTAGTACATACAACGCTTGATGAGATTTCTGCTTCCAGCGGTAGCGGGAAGTTGTCGCTCGGATTGTTGGCCGCACTATGGGCTGCGTCGAATGGCATGGGTGCCATCTGTCAAACGCTGAACACTGCCTACAACGTACGCGAGACTAGACCCTGGTGGTTGGTTCGACTCATATCAGTCCTGTTAACTATTGCTTTGGCAGTGCTCATTATTTCGGCGTTGGCCATTGTTCTCTATGGAGGAAACATTGGAGACCTCGTTGCAAGCCGCTACGGCTTCGGCGATATGTTTCGAACCGTCTGGGGAATTCTGCAGTGGCCGATTGCATTGGGCTTCGTTCTTGTCACTTTTAATTTGATCTACAACATTGCTCCAAATTTACCCTCGAGTCGTCGTAGGTGGTTTACCCCCGGAGCGGTGGTAGGAGTTGGTCTTTGGCTGGGTATTTCATTTCTCTTTCGCTTATATCTGCAATTTTTCGATTCGTATAGCGTCACGTACGGATCGCTGGGAGCTCTGATAGTGCTCATGCTTTGGTTCTATCTGACCGGTGTTGCTATCCTGATTGGTGGTGAGGTCAACAATGAGATTAATTCCGGCGCTGAAGTCGCCACGGTTGACGCCGGGAATTAGCTATGCGATTTATGCGATTTAAGAAGTTTTTTAGTAACGTGAACTACAGAGCCTCGATCATACTTCTCGTCGTTGTCATTCTCTTGCCAACCCTAACACTCGCGCAAAAGAAAAGGCAGAAAAAAACGGTTACGCCTCCGTCCGTAGATACACTCGGAAAACTCCGAGACGAGTACATTGCCTCTACAAAAGAGTACAAGTCGAGTCTCGAGAAATTGGTAGCAATATATCAGAAGAATGTGACGGAGGCAGAAGAGAAGTTAACTATGGCGAGGAAACTGCAATCGGAAGGCCTGATTGCCCGAAGTCAGCTTGAAGAGAACGAGCGCTTACTCACACTTGCCAAAGAGAAGGTGGCTGAAACTCAGCGGCAGATGGATGGCGCTGACAATCAGATTGCGAATGTCCTGGTTGAGGCAAAAGCGGACGAAGAGTTAGCAAGAAATTTGAAGTTGGCCAAAAACGGCGTGATTCGAACAAGTTCGTTTATTCGTTTTACGGGAGCCTCAGGTTGGGTTATTGGCGAAGCCTGGAAAATTCAACGGTTCTTCTCTGATTCCTTCAACAAGCCATTGCCTATTGCTGTATTTGGACAGGGCGCGATTCATGAGCGCTGGCGCTTGGACCATCGGAACGCAATGGATATATCGTTACACCCGGACAGTGTTGAAGGACAAGCTTTGATGGGGTTCTTGCAAAAGAACGGAATACCGTTTTCGGCGTTTAGATCAGCAATCCCTGGTACTGCCACTGGACCACATATACATATCGGAAGACCATCTCATCGGTACTGACAGTCAAAAGAAATGACTAAAATCATCTCCGCTTCTCTCCTTAGCGCCGTATTTACGCTTGCTGCAGGATCAGCTAATGCTCAAATGAAAACCACGTCTCTTACGGAGAAGCAGGCATCGCATTTTGCGGCTCTTGCTATGAAGTGTATCAGTCGAGAGTTTCCGAATAAGCCTGAACACGTAATTAATAATGAGAGTGAAGTCCAAAGCCCGAAAGCACTCCATCCTTCGTTCTATGGTTGCTACGACTGGCATTCATCCGTACACGGTCACTGGATGCTGATCCGTTTGCTAAAGACCTTTCCGAACTTGCCTGAATCGGCCCAGATAAGAAAAGCAATAAACGCAAATCTGACTGCCGCGAATATCCAGGTCGAGACCGCCTACCTAAAACAACCAAACAGGCAGTCGTTTGAACGAACCTACGGTTGGGCCTGGTTGTTGAAGCTTGCCGAGGAGTTGCATTCATCGGATGACCCCGACGGCGACGTCTGGGCAGAGAATTTACAACCCTTGGCGGACGCGATTGTTCAGTCCTACTTGAGTTTCTTACCCAAGCAGACCTATCCGATTCGAACGGGCGTTCATCCAAACACCGCTTTTGGATTGTCATTTGCTCTTGATTACGCCAAAACAATTGGCAACCGAGATCTTGAAGCGCTGTTGGATGAGCGAAGTCGAACTTACTTTGGAAAGGATATCAACTATCCAGGTGCCTGGGAGCCAGGGGGTGAGGATTTCTTTTCCGCCGCATTGATGGAAGCGGACTTAATGCGTCGCGTGATGAAGCCAGCTGAGTTTGCGACGTGGTTTCATCGTTTCCTTCCGGATGTTGTAAAGGGCCAACCTTCATCGTTGCTGCAGCCCGCGACTGTCAGCGATCGTTCTGATCCAAAACTAGTTCATCTTGATGGGCTGAATCTGAGTCGCGCATGGTGTATGCGCAGTATCGCACGGGCACTACCTGCTAATGATCCCGCACGTTCTGTATTGCTCTCTGCTGCGGAAAAGCATGCGAGTGCTGCTCTGGCCCACGTTGCGAGCGGCGACTACGCGGGTGAACATTGGTTAGCGTCGTTTGCGATTTTTCTTCTCACCAACGACGACCAGTAAGTGGGAACATTGGTCACTGATCACTTGAAATTAACAAATGATCAATGACCAATGAAATGATCAATGACCAATAAAACGACCTCAAAACCAACTTCCTTGCAAGTCTCAGCTAGTTTAATCGTTCACTAACCGGGCATTACTCGGGGTGGCGGGGCAACGTAGCAACGATCCAAGAGTTCTAACCTACCGACGTACCTTGGTAGATGAGGATCCTCTCTAGTCGGATCAAATCGTCTTCCCACTCCAGCAAAGCCACAACTATGGCGGCATAGTCCGCATACTCTGATACCGGGCAGACTTGTATGAAAAATCTCATCTCAATCCTGACTCTTACATTCGCCTTACTAAGCACCACTTTGTCGCAGGTCGATTTCAACCAGCTAAAAAACGAAGCGGAGACGGCTTACAACCAGGGCTCTTACGCGCGCGCAGGTGAAATCTACCGAAGCGTCGACAGGTCCAAGCTTGGCGTGGCTGAGGCGCGCTGGGTCGAGTTTCGAATTGCTGATACCAACTGGCGTGCTGCTGCGGGAACTCAAAGCTCCGATTCCACCCCTTACGATCAGTCGCAGAAACAGCTGGAAGAACTTATTCGAGTAAATGACAAAGTTGACGAACGTGACGTCATTTGGGCCGAGGCCCATGAATCACTCGCAGATCTGTTCTGGACACGACCAAATCAGATGAATTGGGGTGCGGCCTGGCCCCACTATCAGCAGTCACTCGATTGGTGGGCAGGACAACGCGACATCAACCGTGCCGGCGATCGATATCTAAAGATCGTCTTCAAGGCGGCTCAACCTCCCCGAGCAGTCGAGTACTACTCTTATACCTATTACGGCAACTACATTCCGGTCGACGTTTTGGAAAACGCACTCAAGATCTCCAACCAGAATAACGATAAAGCACATTTGTACTTTCTGATCGCGATGACGATGCGCTATGCCGGCGGAAGTTGGGAGAGTCGACAACAAGTGCCGGACGATTTTGAGGAAGCACTAAAGGCGGGCAAGCAATCGGAATGGTACGACGACGCGCTCTACTTCTACGCTGAATGGATGAACAGTTACGGAAGCATTCGGCAAGCCGCAGATGGTCAGTGGCAGCAATTGCCTGACTACAACAAGGCTCTCGAACTCTTTCGCCGGTTAGTGACGGAATATGCGAAAGGAGAAAGTCGTTATTACGACCAAGCCCAACAACAGATCAAAAACATCACCGATCCGACTCTTTCGGTTGTGGTCTCGAACATTTTCTTGCCTGATTCAGAAATGCAGTTTGCTTACAACAGTCGTAATGTTTCGCGAATCAGTTTTTCTCTATACAAAGTTGATCTAACTCAGGACGTTCGCTTTAGTCGGTCGGGTAGTGAGGACGAAGGGGATGCCGATGATGGCACCTGGCTGCAAAAGATCACGCTCGCAGGAAGGCCACCGGTTAAAGCCTGGTCGAAAGAGATCGCTAACGTCTCTGATCACAAACCGATCTCGGAACAAGAGCGCGTGAACGGAAAACTGCCGGCCGGGGCCTACATCCTGGAAGCCCAAAGTGGTGCGCTGTCTTCGAGAGATCTCTTACTCGTCACCGATGCGACTCTTGTCCTCAAATCGTCATCCAAACAGGCATTGGTCTACTTCTCAAACGCACTCAGCGGCGCCCCAATTCAAAATGCAAACATTTCGCTATGGGAAAACTATTACGTCGAAAATAAATGGCACTGGCGGCGACTGCGTCAGACTACAAACTCAGACGGTCTGGCCCAGTTTACGCTGAAGAATATTCCCGGATCCGGCACTCTATATGTAACTGGCGCTGCCAATGATCGGCAGGCATTTGCTGCCGGGCAGTCGTATAACAATAGAGAAGGTCGCAGTTGGAGGATCTACGCTTTCACTGATCGCCCTGCCTATAGACCCAAAGAAACTCTGCAATGGAAGTTTATCGCACGGCGTTACGAAAATGGTTCTTATTCGACACCTTCTAAGCAGGTTGTTGAGTATCAGATTAGTGATCCTCGTGGCACAAAAGTCACTGAAGGCAAGGTGACACTGAATTCTTTTGGGAGTTCCTGGGGCTCACTCGAACTCACCGAACAGCTGCCACTGGGCGAATACAACATACAGTTCTGGGACCAGGGACGAATAAACAATATTGGCAGTGCACAACTGTTCCGTCTCGAAGAGTACAAATTGCCCGAGTTCAAAGTTGAGGTTAAGACTCCTGAACAGGACGGCAAAAAGAAGGCCTTTCGCTTAGGTGAAAAGGTAGAAGTTAATATTCAGGCCGACTATTACTTTGGCGGTCCTGTCAGCAATGCGTCCGTTGACGTAGTTGTCTATCAAAATCCCTTCTACCACTACTGGTTTCCGCGTCGTGATTATCCCTGGTACTACGACGACATCGAGCAACAACGACGTGCGTATTACTACGGTGGTCAGGGTCCGGTAATCAAGCGTGAGACCATTAAGACGGATTCGACTGGAAAGGCAACCCTGACGTTCGACACTCCGAGAGAAAACTACAATCAGGACTTTGAATACCGAATCGAAGCTCGTGTAACTGATTCTTCTCGACGTGAGATCCTATCGAGCGATAAGGTGCGAGTCACTCGGCAGCGTTATTACGTCTATCCACGAGCAGAACGCAATATCTACCGTCCAAAGGACAAGGTGGCAATTGATATTAAAGCGCTCGACGCAAATGAGCAGCCAGTAGCCACCGAGGGAACTGTTAAGGTTACTCGCGATTATTGGTGGGAAATTTGGATTGATCCTCGAGGTCGCGAAGTACAAGGCGAAGAACTTCGGCAGCTCAAACAGCGAACCGATATTTTCCCCCCTGCGGTGCCGCGTGGGCAAGCTGGCTGGAAATTGAAATTTCGCGGCTATCAACACGAAGACATTCTCACCACGACAGTTAGGACTGATACTGAAGGCGTGGGCCAGTTCAACTTCTCTCCCGAGAGAGAAGGTTATTACCGCATTGCGTGGCAAAGCAATCAGGGCGCCGACACCAAACGAGATCGACTTCTACCTCCAATAAACGCCGAGACATCGGTGTTCGTAGCAACCAACACCACAACCGATCTGGGTTATAGAAAAGATGGGTTAGAAATCGTAGTTGACAAGGACACCTTCAAGGCCGGGCAGACCGCGCCGGTAATGTTGTCCGTGCCAACCAGTGATCGATATGTTTTGTTCAGCGTTGAGGCTGACGATCTGATTAGTTACAGAGTGGTCCATGTTACCGGCAACGCTAAGCTAATTGAGGTACCAATTGAAGAGAAGCATGTGCCTAACATCTTTTTGAGCGCGGTAATGGTGAGCGATGCCCAATGGTTTGTTGACAGCAAACAGGTTGTTGTTCCACCGGTGGAACAATTCCTTACAGTTGCTGTTAACGCCGACCGTCAGCAGTATCAGCCTCGCGATGAAGGCACGCTTTCAATAACTGCAAAAGACGCCACAGGTCGTCCCGTGTCAGCCGAGATAGCATTAGGGTTGATTGATGACTCAGTAAAGTACATCCAGCGCGACTATGCGGGTGATCCTAGACAGTTCTATTACGGCACCAAGCGCAGCCAGGGGGTACAAACACATAGCACGCTGGAACAAAAGGCTTATGCGAAGCTTGTTGATGTTGAGGGCAGATTGCGAGATCGCAGAGAACTTGCAGCTAAGGATCAAAATAACTTCGTCCGCGCTGACGGGGTTATGGTCAGCGAAGATTCGATAGCGGCTCCTAAGGCAGTTGCGATCGGCGGAGCAGTAGATCGGATATCTATTACCCAACTGCCAGTAAGTGGCCGGCGAGCGGCTGCCGAATACGCTTCAAGTCCGTCAGGCACATTGGAAAAAAACAAAGCGCCTGAGCAAGAGAGACAGTCTGAACCACCAGTTCAGGTACGCAGCGACTTGCGTTCAACTATTTTCTGGCAACCGGATGTCACCACTGATGGCGACGGACGAGCGACAGTTAAGGTCAAATACCCTGACTCCCTCACAACCTGGCAAGCAACTGCTCGCGCCATCACTGTTGGAAATCAATTTGGCATTGCTGATACCGCAACTCGTACCAAACAACCGCTCATTGTCAGATTGCAAGCTCCCCGTTTCTTTGTGGTGGGCGACAAGGTGACCGTTTCGGCAGTCATCAACAACAACACAGACCAGGTGATGCACGTATCACCGGCTTTGACAGCCGATGGAGTGAACGTCGCTGGAATGCTCCTCAACGGGTCGGCGGTTACTGGCACACAACCGGCAGTTGAGATAAAGCCAAATAGTGAAACGCGAGTCGATTGGTTGGTGGCTGCAAGCCAGGAGGGACAAGCCAAACTAAAAGTGCAAGCTCGAGGCGAGCAGTATGCCGACGCGATGGAAAAGACCTACACCGTCTTCGAACACGGAATTGAGAAGTTCGTTTCGCGATCCGGCAAGATGCGCAGTGATAGTGTCACTGTGAAACTTGATATTCCAAAAGAGCGACGCGCTGAATCGACCACCATGATGGTCCAGGTTGCTCCGAGCATGGCCACAACGATGCTCGACGCTCTGCCTTACCTGATTGATTATCCGTATGGTTGTACTGAACAGACGATGAGTCGATTTCTACCGGCAGTGATCACGATGAAGACTCTTCGTGATCTTGGTCTCAAGCCAGAAAACGCGATGGCCAAGGTGTTTGGTGGGATTGAGCAAGACACTGCAAATGCGACACATCCAAAAGGCCGGCGTGACCTTAAGGAGCTGGATAACATGACCAGCCAGGGTCTTGAGCGCCTTTATGATTTTCAGCATCCAGATGGCGGCTGGGGTTGGTGGAAACAAGGCGAGAGCGATCATTTCATGACTGCTTATGTGTTGTGGGGAATGACCCTCGCCCGACAGGCCGGAGTCGAAGTAAAAATCGATGTAGTTGAACGTGCTGCGAACTTTTTAGATAAAGAAATCGTCGAGGAGGAAACAAGCTACGACGCTCAAGCGTGGATACTGCACGCCCTGGCTGTTTATCACGCTGATCGAAAGCAAGTTGAAGTCAGCAAGTTTCAGAGTGCGGCTTTCGAGAATCTTTGGACCAATCGAGACAGACTAAATGCGTATACCCGCTCTCTGCTGGCGCTCAGTGCTCACTATTTCAAGTTCAACGACAAAGCAAAAATCCTAATCGACAATCTTCAAAACGGAGTAAAGCTCGACGCTCAGCCTGATATCTCAATCGTGCAGCGTGGCGCAAATTCCTCGGATCCATCCGTAATTGGAACTGCACATTGGGGTGAAGACGGGATCTACTGGAGATGGTCAGACGGTGGAGTCGAAGCTACTGCATTTGCTTTACGAGCGTTGTTGGCGATCGACCCCAAGAACAAGCTGGTAGAACCAGTAACAAACTGGCTGATAAAGAATCGTCGTGGTTCTCAGTGGAGCAACACCCGTGATACAGCCATCGTCGTACTTACACTCAACGACTATCTTCGCACCAGCGGTGAATTGCAACCGATAGTGGGTTACGAACTCCTTGTAAACGGCACCTCTGTGACCTCACAGCGTTTGACTGCTGACGACGCATTGGCTGCGCCGAGCAAGTTCGCGATTTCGCGCGAGCTGCTAAGAGATGGTCAGAATGAGATCACCCTCGTGCGAAAGACGGGAACTAGTCCTCTCTACTTTTCAGCCCAGGCTGAGTTCTTCAGTCTTGAAGAGCCACTCAAACCTGCGGGGAATGAAATCTTCGTGCGGCGCCAGTACTACAAACTCGTCAACTATCCGACTCTGTTAAAGGGATTCGTATCTGAGAGAGTTCCATTAAACGATGGTGAAACGGTGAAGAGTGGCGACAGAGTTGAGGTAGTGATCACGGTTGAAGCAAAGAACAACTACGAGTATCTGCTTTTCGAAGATCTAAAACCTGCTGGATTGGAGGCGGTTCAAATTCGTAGCGGTGATAACGTGTTCATTAGGGAACTGAAGTCTGGCAGTCTCGTTAAGAACGGAACCACGATGAACTTTAACTCACAGGTTGATTTTACTAACCGTCAACGCTGGGTTTATCAGGAACTGCGTGACCGGAAGGTTGCGCTGTTTATAGACCATTTGCCTCAAGGCGTTTGGCAGATGAGTTATGAAATGCGTGCGGAAGCGCCCGGTACTTTTCATGCACTTCCTGTACTTGGCCACGCGATGTACGTTCCTGAGATACGTACGAATGGAACAGAGCTTCGCATAAAGGTGGTTGACTGATACCACCTTTAGATGAGAGTGCACTAGCGAATTTCGTCGAGACGCATCTTTGCCTCGACAATCAAGGCCCTGAACTTTGCGAACTCATCAAGTGTTAGTGTCTGCGTGGGTTTGTCACAGATTCCTGTTGTTAGGGTGATGGCCGCGCCGCGATTTGTTTGCCTGAAGGCATTCATCTCGAACTCACCATGTGTCAGGTATCGCGCCTCAAAACCAGCGAGCTTTGTGACAGTCTCATCAATCCGACTCAGTGAATCGATGGCTCTAACAAGTGAATCAATCTCGTCGTAATCGATAAATGCGCGATTATCGCTGAGGTGGTCACCACCCTCTCTTAATGCGATTACAATGCCTTTGACCCGAGCTTGACTGTTGTTTTCTCGCATCTCAACGGCATCAACTCTTACACCTCTAACGTCGATAGTTGTGATTCGTGTGAATCCTTTAACTATGACAGTGTCGTAGCTAAACTCGAGTGATTCCAGTTTCGTTCGTGGCTCGTACGGTTCACAGCTCAGCCGGCGCCAGAACTGTGGCCCAGGGGTCTGTGCGAAGCTTGTTACGCACAGAAGTAGTAAGGTCAATGAAGCGAAAACGAAGAGGCGTGCGCGATACATGAGAAACATCTCTCCTTTGTTTGAGACGATGGGATTCCAGTCTGTTGGTTCGGTGCCTACGGCGGGAATTCAAGGAGAGGCCGTAACTGGAGACTCTCACTTCTGAATTCGCCATTGGTTCCAAAAATATCAGTTTAACCAAAGATACGACACGAGCGATCGCGTATTAGGGCTAGAATTAGCCAACCTTCGGTGTTAAGAACCGTGTTAAGAAAAACGGGAGCACTACGAGACTCTACCTCGTCTGGTGGACTAAATGTGGCTCCGTTGATAAACGCATTAAGTTAAGTCTAGATAGCAGACTGCAAAATGGGTAATATCTGTGCCTTCAGTACAATCTCATTGGACCAAGGAGCAACTTAATGTCGGATCACTATCACGATATCAACGACTTGCGACTGTTGAAAGAGATGAGAAAGCTCTCTCCTACAGACTTTGAAGCCTGGTTGAATTTAAACAACATCTGTAGTCGTGAGGATGGCGCCGTACCAAAGAAGTACCGTGAGTTAATTGCTGTTGCAGTCGCAGTAACCACACAATGCCCGTATTGTATTGAGGCTCATGCGAAAGCCGCGAAACTTGCCGGCGCAACTAGAGAAGAGTTGGTCGAGACGGCCTTCGTTGCCGCGGCTCTCAGAGCCGGCGGTGCTGCAACCCACGGAGCCATGGCGCTCAAATTCTTTGATGCGTAAAGATCATGCTCGACGTAATCATCAAGAGCTTTGAGAACCCGGACGAAACTCGGGTGTTCGACAAAGGAAAATTTGAGATCGTTCGCATTGGAGATCTCACTATCGGTCGTGCTACTTACGAGCCCGGTTGGAAATGGTCCACTCATGTAGCTCCAATCGCGGGTACGGAATTGTGCAATGTAGAACATGTTGGGCTGGTAATTTCCGGACATGCTGTTGCAGCAATGAGCAAGGATGAGGTAATCAATCTCACTCCGGGAAAGCTATTCTATATTCCGCCGCGTCCACACGATAGTTGGGTTGTAGGGGACGAACCCTACGTGTCGCTGCATTTCATGGGAGCCGATCAGTACTCAACCTCCAGCAAGTGATGAAACAAGAATGGCTGAAGACTTCTATTGCGATGAAGTGTTGAGTGGTCGTACTTCGGTTGAAGTTGTGCATGAAACAGACACCGTAATGGCGTATCACCACACGCGTCCGTTTTGGCCCGTCCACGTGGTCGTAATCCCTAAACGCCATATCTCGTCGCTTTTAACCCTGGGAGAAGCAGACCAGCCGTTGTTGCTCGAGTTAATCGCCGTAGTGCGCATCGTCGCGAATCAGGTTGTTAACGAGCATGGTGCTTGTCGCGTTTTGACTAATCTCGGCCGTTACCAGGACTCTAAACATCTGCACTGGCACGTCAGCTCAGGCGAACCACTGCGCTGAGCTTATTTCACAAAACAGTTGGATCCAGCGTGCATTTGCATCGCTGTTACGGAGATCTATCTACCAATGAGGATGCTCACACAAACCTTCCTGCTTTTAGTGGTCTTAACGTTTTGTGGCCCAACTTTTGGTCAAACACGTGAACGTATCACCTTTAATTCGGGTTGGCTTTATCAGAAAGGCGATCCGGCCGGGACTGATGAACGACTAAGTTACAGCCGCACCAAAGAATGGCTCAATGCGACTGGTAACGACTTGGCAGTAAATGGTCAGAAGCGCGCTCGACCCACGGGCAACCTCGGTGACGATGTGCCATATACTCGCAATGAATTTGACGACAAAGGTTGGCGGCGACTCGATCTTCCGCATGATTGGGGTGTTGAGGGCGCCTTTAACCAGGACCTCCCGGGCGAAACAGGAAAGCTTCCATGGTCTGGTATTGCCTGGTATCGAAAACATTTTGCTGTAGCGTCCTCGGACAAGGAACGTAGGCTCCACTTACAGATTGATGGAGCCATGGCATACGCCAGTGTTTGGTTAAACGGACAATTTGTAGGTGGTTGGCCCTACGGATACGCATCGTTTGAGTTGGACCTTACTCCTTACATCCGTTTTGGGATTGAGAATGTCCTTTCAATCCGGCTAGACAATCCTCCGGAATCATCACGATGGTATCCGGGTGGCGGTATATATCGAAACGTCTGGTTGGTGAAGACTGCTGCTGTTCATGTCGATCACTGGGGAACCTTTGTCACAACTCCAACCGTAACCTCAAGTGTTGCCGATGTAGATCTAAAGATAGATGTGCGCAATGACGAAACTCGGATAGTAAATGCAAATGTGAAGACACAAATCTTTGAGCTTGGACCGGATCTCAAGAAACGAGGAAAGCCTTCCACCTCATTGCCCGCGACCCTCTCAATTGAAGGCAGCGGAACTAATACTGCGAGTCTGAAGATACAAGTGAAACAGCCCAAACTATGGAGTCTGTCTGCGCCGAATCTTTATGTTGCAGTTGCCACGATTGAACAACAGGGAAAACTCGTAGATACCTATGAGACCACTTTTGGCATTCGTACTCTCGCTTTTGACGCAAAGAAGGGTTTCTACCTTAATGGTGAACACGTATACCTGAAAGGTGTGTGCAATCACCACGATCTCGGGCCTCTCGGCTCAGCGCTTAACCTACGCGCGCTACAACGTCAGCTTGAGATTCTGAAGGAAATGGGTGTAAACGCAATTCGTACGAGCCACAACCCGCCTGCTCCAGAATTGGTAGAGCTCTGCGATCGGATGGGAATAGTGGTAATGGACGAGGCGTTTGATGCCTGGCGACGAGCAAAAAAGAAAAACGATTACCACATACTTTTTGATGATTGGCATGAGAAGGATTTGCGCGCGTTGATTCGACGGGATAGAAATCATCCTTCAGTGATTCTTTGGAGTATTGGTAACGAAATTGGCGAACAGGGAAGTCCCGAAGGCCACGCACTCGCTGCTTCGTTGACGAAGATTGTTCACGAGGAAGATCCGTCGCGGCTTGTAACCGCAGGCGCAAACAATAGGATGTCAGGCTACAACGGATTTCAGAAAACCGTGGATGTCTTTGGTTACAACTATCAATTCGCCGATTACGAGAAGTTTCGGCAGGCTAATCCAATGCAACCCTTGATTGGTACCGAGACTGCATCGACTGTAAGTTCTCGCGGTGAATATTTCTTCCCGGTTGTTGCTGACAAGAGCAAAGGTCGAGCGGATTTTCAGATGAGCTCGTATGATTTGTACGCGCCTCGTTGGGCCTGGCCACCTGACGCTGAGTTTGAAGCGCAGGACAAGTTTACTTTTGTAGGCGGCGAGTTTGTTTGGACGGGATTCGATTATCTGGGGGAGCCAACACCATATGATCGCGATTCTACAGTCTTACTCGACTTTACAGACGCATCAGTCCAGGCTGGTTTTGCGAAAGAGCTCAAAGAGCTTGGGAGAATAAAAGTGCCTTCGCGGAGCTCCTACTTTGGCATTGTTGACTTATGTGGTTTTAAGAAAGATCGTTTTTATATCTATCAAGCGAGATGGCGACCAGAGTTTCCTATGGCCCACATTCTGCCCCATTGGAATTGGGCGGAGCGAGTTGGTCAAGTAACCCCAGTGCATGTATACACCTCTGGTGATGAGGCGGAATTGTTTCTCAACGGTCGTTCACTGGGACGTAAGAAGAGAGAGCAGTTTCAGTACCGGTTGAGATGGGACGAAGTTAAGTACGAAGCTGGCGAGCTAAATGTAGTCGCTTATAAGAACGGGAAAAAGTGGGCTGAAGACACAGTAAAAACTACAGGTCCTACTGCGAAGTTAGGAGGAGTGGCAGACCGCTCGACTATTAATGCTGACGGTCAGGATCTTTCTTTTGTGACCTTGAGGATTGCGGATTCATCAGGTCTGACTGTACCACGGGCTAAGAATCGAATTCGTCTTACTATAAGTGGACCAGGTGAAATTGTCGGTGTTGACAATGGAGATGCGACGAGCCACCACCCGTTTCAGTCAAAGGAAGTGTATGCCTATAACGGCTTGGCATTGGTGATCATTAGATCTCAGAAGGGCCAGCCGGGTCAGATAGTCCTTCGAGCATCAACCGACGGCTTGTCCGGCGTCGATGTGCGGATTAGAACTCAACGTTAAGAGCTTATTTTTCTAACTCTTTAGTAAGCACTCTCGCAATAACCCTTCAAGCTCTTCTGTCGGAGCGCGTACGTCCTCGTGCGCTAACTTACCTAATTCACATCGTTGAGTTTTAGAGGTCTCTTTGGGGCATTGCGCACGAGGACGTACGCGACTCCGACAGAAGAGCTTGAATGTGAGAATCGAGGGGGCTACTAAAGGGTATAGGAATCTACTGGAGAGCGGATCTAGTCACGACGACGTTCAAACCTGTATAATAAGTTCCCCTCGATTATTACCCCCCTGAAAGCCCCCCTTTGTAGCCACGGTGACAGGTGCGGTCCCGGTTACCTTTCTACGTATTCCTCGCGAGAAAATGGCTGAAATCAAACCAAGTATGAATCCTATCTCTGAACTCCAGAGTCCAGAGCTTGCTGCCGCATGGCTCACAGCAATCGTTGACTCAGCGGATGACGCGATCATTAGCAAGACTCTTGACGGCTTGATTGCGACCTGGAATCGGGGGGCTGAACGCATTTTTGGGTACACCGCCGATGAAGTGATCGGCAAGCCAATTTCGATCCTTATTCCAGAGGATCATGCGGATGAGGAGCCAATTATTCTGGGGCGCCTGCGAAAGGGCGAAAGAATCGAGCATTACGAGACTATCCGGCAACGCAAAGATGGCCGCCTGATTAATGTTTCCTTAACGGTTTCTCCTATTCGCGCTTCCGATGGTCGCATTATTGGTGCCTCCAAAATCGCGCGTGATATTTCCGATCAACGTCTAGCGCAAAAAGCACTAACAGAGAGTGCCACTCGCCTCAATCTTGTACTCGTTGCCGCTAACGTTGGCGACTGGAGTTGGGATGCTGTGTCTGATGTAGTTACTCTCTCTGACACTGCCGGAACGATTTTTGACATCCCTCCTGGTCCATTCATGACCTGGTCCAGAATGCGCGATTTGCTACATGAGGACGATAGAGAGCGCGCCAGGATTGCTGTTGAGAAAGCACTCGCTGACCATACAGACTACGACATCGAATATCGAATTCGTCTTTCAAGCGGACCTGAGCGATGGATTTCGGCCAAAGGACGCGGTCAGTATGACGATGATGGTAAAGTTCTGGGAATGTTCGGGGTGGTGCAGGACACTTCTAATGCAAGGTTGGTCCAGGAAGAACTACGCGAACAAACAGAAGCGTTGCAAATGATCAACGAGATTGGGCGAGTAATCTCAGCTGAACTTGATTTGCACAAAATCGTTCAGGCAGTTACTGATGTTGCCACTGAAATAACTGGCGCCCGCTATGGTTCGTTCTTCTACAATGTTCTTAATGAGGAAGGCGCCTCATACATGCTTTACACTTTGGCAGGAGTGCCGCACGAAGCCTTTTCACATTTCCCCATGCCTCGCGCGACGGATCTTTTTGGTCCAACCTTCCGCGGCGACGGAGTGTTGCGTATCGGCGACGTTAGACGCGATCCGCGATACGGCAAAGCCTCTCCTTACTTCGGAATGCCTGCAGAACAGTTGAGGGTGGTTAGTTATCTCGCGGTCCCTGTCGTCTCTCGATCCGGTGAAGTTCTGGGGGGCCTGTTCTTTGGTCATCCAGATGCCGATGTCTTCAATGAGCGTGACGAAAAGATCGTCAGCGGTCTGGCGGCACAGGCAGCCGTTGCAATGGACAACGCCAGGCTTTACGAGGCGAGTAAGCGAGCGCAAACTGAGGCCGAGCAAGCGGCTTCAGAGAACGGCAGGCTTTATAGACAAGCGGAGGAGTCGAGCCGGCTTAAGGAAGAATTTCTGGCCACCATCTCCCACGAACTCAGAACTCCGTTAAATGCGATTCTTGGTTGGGCGAGAATGCTTCGACTTGGAAAGTTGTCAAAGGAAGAGGCTGAAAAAGCAGTTGAGACAATCGAGCGCAACGCTCGTGCTCAAGCGCAATTAATTGAAGACTTGCTCGATGTCTCACGCATCATCACCGGAAAGTTGAGAATGGATGTCGGTGCAGCTGATCCAAATTCATTAATTGAAGCCGCGATCGAGTCGGTAACACCTGCGGCGCAGGCTAAAGGAGTTCGAATTCAGAAAATTCTGGACACCGGGGTGGTCCCACTTCCGGGCGATCAAGTTCGACTACAGCAAGTGGTCTGGAACCTGCTTTCAAACGGTATCAAGTTTACGCCACGCGGGGGCAGAGTGCTGGTAAGACTGCAAAGAGTGAATTCTCACGTCGAAATAATCGTCAGTGATACCGGGCAAGGAATTGATCCGGATTTTCTACCGAATGTATTTGACCGTTTTCGTCAAGCCGATCAACGAAGCACTCGACAACATGGTGGCATGGGGTTGGGTCTTGCGATCGTGAGACATTTAGTCGAGTTGCACGGAGGCACGGTCGAAGCTACGAGCCCAGGCGTTGGCGAGGGTGCCAGTTTTACTGTTCGTCTCCCCATCGCTCCCGTTTATCAATTGGATGTTGGAGGAAAGGTACATCCAGCGGCGCGTAATCTAATGCCACCATCAGATTGTATCGACAGACTTGACGGTCTAAGGATTCTGATAGTCGATGACGAACCTGATACGAGAGAGCTTTTGAGTTCAGCACTCAATTATTGTGGGGCACAAGTCACTGCCGCTGCGTCGGCCGCGGAAGCGTTTGACCATCTTCTGCATGACAAACCAGATGTTCTTATCAGTGATATTGGTATGCCCGATGAGGATGGATATGACTTTCTTCGTCGGGTAAGATCGCTTCCGGTTGAGCATGGTGGCAGAATTCCAGCGATTGCGCTGACAGCTTACGCGAGGGCGACAGACCGGCTACAGGCGTTGAAGGCTGGCTACCAGATGCACGTTTCAAAGCCAGTCGAGTTGGCTGAACTGGTTGCTGTGGCAGCGAGTCTGGCCCAGCGCCGGACCTAACAAGCAGTGGTCAATTTCGAATGACGCAAGTCTGTGGTCCACGAACCTCTCACCCAATCAGCCCATAAATGATTTATCACCAGGTTAGTTTGCTTGCTCTGAGTTGAGCGATCAGAATCATTGGTCATATATCATTGGAAATTTGTTATATATCATTCGGGTTTTAGGGCTTAGGAATTTTGGCTTGATCCTTTAGCCAAAGCTCTCAAAGACCTCAGCTCAAAAACCAAAGACCAAATGATAATTCGTGGATTCAAGTTAGAAGTGCAACGAAAGTTATTTGAAAAATACTTCATTAGGAGTGCGATAACCAAGGGTCTTACGCGGCCGGTTGTTAAGTTGTTC